>Ga0224495_10000052_pt1 | contig 91380 bp, 73 predicted proteins | sample SF_Jul11_sed_USG_FD_168128 | JGI IMG/M metagenome (GOLD analysis project Ga0224495, IMG submission 168128) | Sediment microbial communities from San Francisco Bay, California, United States - SF_Jul11_sed_USGS_4_1 | ecosystem: Environmental > Aquatic > Marine > Sediment | place: USA: California...
AGTCTTCATCAACCGAGCGGTTGAATTGAATAACCGATGGATTCGAGTCTTTCCCCTCCCTGATTGGGGAGGGGATGCCCCCGCCAGGGGGCAGGGGAGAGGTGTGGTTGGGAATCACTCGAAGCCGGAAAGGTGATTGCGGATGTTCAGGTTTCATCAGCACCTCGGTGTTACGCGCTCCCCCTATAATCCTGCTCCCAGGGCCGGGGCCAACTGGGCCCGCACATCGCCCTCCAGCCGGGGGCCCATGCGGGCAATCACCCGCGAGGCAAAACAGGCCCCAAGTTTTCCGCAGGATTCCAACCCGGCACCCTTAGACAACCCATACAAAAACCCGGCGGCAAAGGCATCGCCCGCGCCAGTGGTGTCTACCACCTGGGCCACGGGGAAGGCGGGCACCTGCAGGGTGATTTCTCCCTGAGAGATCAACGCCCCCTGGGCCCCCAGGGTTATCACGGCCCCTTCGGTCAGGCTCCGCAGGTCTTTCATGGCCTGCTTCGGGTCGGTCTTGCCGGTCAGGGCGGCGGCTTCCTCTTGGTTGGCAAACACAAAGGCGGCGTGGTCCCGCAAAATCCGGCGAAAGTCCTCGGTGTGGCGGTTCACGCAAAACGGATCCGAGAGACTCATCACCACCGGAATGCTGCTCCCCTGGGCGGTGTTCATGGCCAGCCGGGCGGCTTCCTTCTGGCCGTCGGTGTCCCACAAGTAACCGGTGATATACAGCCGGGCCGATTGGCGAATGGCTTCTACGGGGATATCTCCGGGGGTCAGGTCTTGGCAGGCCCCCAAATAGGTGTTCATGGTGCGGGCGGCGTCTGGGGTCACCAGAATCACCGTGCTGCCGGTCAAATGCCCATCGGTAGAAATGAAGCTCTCCACCCCCGCTTCCCGCAGTTTTTCTTGGTACACCCGCCCGTAATCGTCTTGGCCAGCCTTGCCGCAAAAGGCCGCCTTGCCCCCCAACTGGGCCACCCCCAGCATGGTATTGGCGGCTGAACCGCCCGGCTCGGCCACGATGTCCATGCCCTTCAGGGCCCCCAGCAGGGTTTGCAGCCGTTCCTTGTCCACCAAGAACATTCGGTTTTTTTCCAGCCCCAGGTCGGCCAAAAATTGATCTGGCACCTTGGCCAGCAGATCTACCAGGGGGTTTTCCAAGCCAAACACATCGTATTTCATGGGAATTTCAGGAAGAAAGGGAAAAAGAAAACAACGGGAGAATAGAGAACAAATGGATCAAACAAACCACAAGAAATCGAAAGCGCGTGTATAGGTTATCCCATTCCGGCATTCATGCAAACTGGCTGGGCCCCTGCCCCTCCCCTCCTCTCTCCCCTCGTCCTCCCCCCACCCCTTCCCCCCTTTTTTCCCCCCTTTTCCATCTTTTCCCTAGGCCTTCTCGGCAAGCAGGGTTTGCACCTTGGCCAGCAGGTCCTGGTTCCGGTAGGGTTTTTGAATAAAGCCCACGTGATTTCTTTCTTTCAGCATGGACGCGGCATCTTGGTCGGTGTATCCACTGGTCAACAAAATGGGGGCCGTTGGGGCCTGGGCTCGGATGGCCCGAAACACTTCTTCTCCCCCCATGCGGGGCATGGTCAAATCCAACAGGGTCAGCGAAATGTTCTGGTGGTTTTGCCGGAAGGCCTCCAGGCCAGCCTTCCCATCCTCGGCCACCAGCACTTCAAACCCGTGCCTTTCCAAAACGGCTTGGTTTAACTCCCGGATGCTTTCTTCGTCTTCCACCACCAAAATCAATCCGGTTTGACGTGGGGTCGGGGCAGCCGAACGGCTTACTTTTCCCTGCTCGGTCATCAGCCCTTCTTCTTTGGGGAAGTACACCCTGAATTCCGTGCCCTTCCCCAGGGTGGATTCCACATGAATAAACCCTTTGTGCCCCCGGACAATTCCCTGAACGGCGGCCAAACCCAGCCCACGCCCGGTAAACTTGGTGGTAAAAAAAGGATCATAGATTTTTTTCAGGGTGTCGGGGGTCATGCCCTGGCCGTTGTCGGCCACCACCAAGCACAGGTACTCCCCCGCGGGAGGAATCTCTCCGACCCAGTCCCTGGGAAGCTCCGCTGGGTTCACCCGCTCTACCCCAGAGGTAATCGTGATGGCGCCGTTGTTGTCTCCCATGGCTTCCGAGGCGTTAACCACCAGATTCATGATCACCTGGCGGATTTGGGTGGGATCCATGCTGAGCAAAGGCAGGTTAGAATCCAGGTTGGTTTTGATCTCGACCTTTTTGGAAATCACCGTTTTCAGCAGATGCAGCAGATCCTCCACCACGGTGGACAGGTTCTGATTCTCCCGCTGAAAACTGCCCCGACCCGAATAAGCCAACATCTGGTTGGTCAGCTCGGCGGCGCGGATGGCGGCGGTTTCAATCTGCCGCAGGTGCGCCCGCACGGGAGAATCTTCGGGCAGTTCCATCAGGGCCAGGTCCGCCGTTCCCAGAATGCTCACCAGCATGTTGTTAAAGTCGTGGGCAATGCCCCCAGCCAGCAGCCCCAGGCTTTCCATTTTTTGGGCGTTCAGCATTTGTTTTTCCAAGCTGCGGCGTTCCTCTTCGGCGGCCCGCAATGCTGAAATATCTTGGGCTACCCCCGTCATGCTCAGGGCAACCCCCTGGGCGTTGTATTCCGTCACGGCCTTGGTTCGCACATGAATGGTTTTTCGCCCAGGCACCTGAACGCGGTATTCTGCTTCGTAGGGGATTTTTTCTTTAATGGCGCGGCGCAGCAGCTGATCCACCCGGGGCCTGTCTTCCGGGTGAATGAGACGCATGTACTCATGCCTTGCAAGAGCATGATATTCCGGCCCCAGGCCAAACAGGCGCAAGGCCTCGGGAGAAAGATACAAGACGTCTTTAAGAATATCGGACTCCCAGGAAGACATGGATCCGATTTCCATGGCGTTGGATAGTTTTTGCTGGCTTTGCAGCAGGTTTTGTTCCGCCTCTTTGTATTTGGTGATGTCCAGCACCGTGCCGACCAGGGACACCGGTTTGCCGCTGCTGTCGCGAATCAAATCTCCCTGGCAGGCCGAGAAGAGCACTTGGCCGTCTGGGTGAATCATCCGGTGTTCAACCTCGTAAGGGGCCTCTCGCTCCGCCGTGGCGGTGATGGCGGAACGCACATGTTCTCGGTCCTCCGGATGAATGCGGTCCAGGAACAACTCAAAATTCACCTCATCCACCCCAGGGCGCACCCCGAATATTCTCTTGGTCTCCTCCGACCATTCCAAATTCCCGGAAGAAATATGCCATTCCCAAAAGCCCAACTGAGACATGCTGGCGGCCCGTTCCATCATGGTTTTGGCCTTCTTCAGTTGAAGCTCCCGCTCCAAAAGGCTGGAAATATCTTGAATGGTTCCCAGAATCACCGGCGTCTGACCTTCTCGCCGGTAAATTTCTCCCATGGTTTGAATGTGGGTTTCGCCCCCCTTTTTGGATACAATCCGGCTTTGATATTCAAACCGCGTGATGGCCGGGTCTTGCCATTGAATGGTCCGGGTCACTCGTTCCCGGTCCTCGGGGTGCATCAGTCCGTCAAAATCCGCCGGAGTGTAGAATGGTTTATCCGGTGAAAGCCCTAAAATTTCCACGGCACTGGGGGAGCAAGTGATTCTCTGTGTTTGGGTGTCCCACTGCCAATACCCCAGCCGGGCCATTTCCTGGGCTTTTCGCAACACGGCCTCTCGTTCTTCCAGAGCCCGAATGGCCGCCAAATGTTCCGTAATGTCCCGCCCCATCACCACCACCAGCAGGTCACCCTCATACATCAGGGGAATTCCCACCACTTCCACGTCCACCTCCCGTCCATCCAGCCGAATGAATTTTTCCCGCAACGGGGAGAGAATTTCACCCTCCCGAATGGCCGCCAATCGCTCCTTCACGGCCTGAATGAAACTGGGGTGAACAAAATCCATCACTGGCTTGCCCAGCAGGTCGGCATCGGTCTGCCCCCCCAGCAGGCGAACCGCCGCCGGGTTGGCAAACACCATCTTGCCGTTTCGATGGATTACCACCGGGTTGGGGGTATTTTCTAAAATGGCGGATAAAATAGGGTGAAGGTCCCCGAGGGAGATCGCCTGAGCCCCCGAAGAAGGAGCCGCGGATGGGGAATTGGTTTTACTCATGGAAGGCCCTCCCTTACCATTTTTTGTTTTTGTTTTTGTTTTACTGTGAATTTTTCTTGTCGTTCTTTTCTTGTTCTTTCCCAGCCCCCATCAACACAATAAAAAATAAAGAACCCAAACCCCCATCCGCTACGTATCGGCGTAAAGCGAGGCAAACCCATTCAATCGTTCATTTTTTGTTTCCTTTTTTACCATGCATTTTCAGATAAAGGAACCTGCTTTTAGACTGCTCTCTAAAAAAACAGGGCCGATGGAATTACCATCGGCCCTGGGTTCCTGCTTTGTTTGGCCAAGCCAGCCCTGCGATTAGGGCATGTAAATGGTGTACACCACACCGGGTGCCGCCGTGGGGTTGTTCCGAATCCGCAGCCCAATGGCCCCGCCGCCAGCGGCCACGGGGGTCACGAAACACACCACCTGGGCCGTGGCCACCGTGGAGTCGTATTGACAGCTCACCGTGGCACCCGTCCAGTTGCCCACGTTGGCCGGGTCATCGTACAGCCGGAAGGTGCTGCCGGTGGTGATGTTGAGCATATCCACCCGGTAGGTCGTTCCCACGGTTAAGCCGGTGATTTTGTAAAAGCTGGCTTCGTTCCCGCCAGCGCCCCAGGCTTGCCCCTTGTAGGTCAAGGGGGTTCCCGCCACTTTGGCCAGGGCCAGGGGGGCGGCCTGGGTGCCTTCATCCACCAAACTTTTCACCGTCAACACCGCCGTGCCGGATTTGGTTTGATAAGTAGCGGTGATGGTGGAGGTGCTGGTTGCACCATTATTCGTACCGGGGAACTTCCCGGTGGCCACCCCGCCCGCCGCCACCGTAGCCGTGGTGGCCAAGCTAGAGGTCCAGGTGGCCACGTTGGAGATATCCACCACTTGCGCGTTGGTGTAGGTGCCCATGGCGGTCATCTGCTGGGTTTCGGTGGTCCAAATGGTGGTCACCGGGGTCACCGCGATGGTGCTTAAGGTGGCCGCGTTCACCGTAAGGGCCTTGGTGCCCACCACGCCGCCCAGGGTGGCGGTAATGTTGGCCGAACCCGCGGCCACGCTGGTCACCAGCCCGGCGGCGCTCACCGTGGCGGCGGCGGCGTTGCTGGAAGCCCATGTCACCGACGAAGTGATGTTATACACCGTGGCATCGGAATAGGTTCCGGTGGCGGTGTATTGCTCTTTCACCCCCGCCGGCAGCTGGGTGTTCAACGATGTCACCGCCGTGCTCACCAGAATCGCGGGGGTCACCGTAAAGGCCGCCGTACCGGTTTTCACCGCCCCGTTCACCGGGTCGGTATAGGTCGCCGTCATGGTGGCGGGCGTTCCCGATGTGGCGACCGCCGTTCCCGCCCCCCCCGCGGCCACGGTGGCCACGGCAGTATTGGAGGAGGTCCAGGTGGCCAAAGTAGTCAGATCCTTGGTGGTGCCGTCGGACATGTTGGCCGTGGCGGTGAAGCTTTGCTTCAACCCGGCTGGCAGGCTGATGGTAGAGGGGGACACCGTGATGGAAGTCACGGTGGCCGCCGTGGCCGTAACCGTGGCGGCGGGAGACACCACCGCCCCCTTGGTGGCCGTGATGTTGGTGGCACCGGCAATGCCGGTCACTGTCACCACGCCGGTGGAAGCCCCCACCGTGGCCACCGAAGAAGTGCTGCTGGCCCAGGTGACGCTGCTGGTGATGTTCACCGCCCCGCTGACCTGATAGGTGCCGGTGGCGGTCATTTGCTGCACGGTGCCGCGCGACAGGGTGCTGGCCGCCGGGGTCACCGCGATGGACAGCAGAGTATCTGCCGCCACGGTTAAGTTGGTGGTGCCAGAGACCGCGCCAGAAACCGCGGTAATCACCGTGGTGCCGCCGCCCACACCGGTGGCCAAGCCCCCGGCGGCAATGGTGGCCACACCCACCAAGCTAGACGACCAGGTGACAGACCCGGTGAGGTTGGCGGTGGAACCATCCGTGTAGGTTCCCGTGGCGGTAAACTGCTGGGTCAACCCGGTGGGAATGGCCCCGTTGGCCGGGGTCACCGTCATGGTGCTCAGGGTAGCGGCCGATACGGTCAGGGTCGCCGTGCCTGTTTTGCCCGATACGGCATCGGTGGCGGTGATGGTTACCGGGCCGCCCACGGCCAAGCCGGTGGCCAACCCAGCGGCACTCACCGAAGCCACCACCCCGTTGCTGGTGGTCCAGGTCAGCGCGTTGGTAATGTTCACGCTGGTGCCGTCGGAGTAGTTCCCCATGGCCGTGTAGGCCTGGGTCAACCCCTTGGCAATGGTCGTGTTGGCCGGGGTCAGGGTAATCGTATTCAGCACCGCGGCGGTCACCGTAAGGTTGGCCGTGCCAGAAATGCCGGCAGACGTTGCGGTAATGGTCACCGGGCCGCCCACGGCTAGGCCCGTGGCCAAACCAGCGGCACTCACCGAGGCCACCGCGCCGTTGCTGGTGGTCCAGGCCACCGTGGCGGTCAAGTCTTGGCTAGAGCCATCGGAATAGCTTCCGGTGGCGGTGAATTGTTGGGTTTGGCCCTTGGCAATGGAGGGACCCGTGGGATTCACCGTGATGGTCGTCAGCACCGCCGCAGACACGGTGATACTTGCCGTGCCGAAGTTGCCGGAGGTCCCATCGGTGGCCGTGATGGTCACCGGGCCGCCAATGGCCACCGGGGTCGCCACCCCCAGGGCGCTTACGGTCACCGTTCCGGCCGCGCCAGTGGTCCAGGTCACCGTGTTGGTCATGTCCACGGTGGTTCCGTCTGAATAGGTCCCCATGGCGGTCATCTGCTGGGTTAATCCCATGGGCAGGTTGGTGGCGCCTGGGGTCACCGCGATCGACAGCAATACCGCCGGGGTTACCGTTAAACTGGCCGTGCCAGAAATCGCCGTGGCGTTGTCGGTCACGGTGATGGTCACCGGGCCGCCAGAAGCCACCGAAGAGGCCACCCCAGAGTTATTCACCGTGGCCACGCCTGTGTTGCTGGAAGTCCAGGTTAAACCGGTGGTCAGAGCAGCCTGAGAACCATCGGAGTAGTTACCGGTGGCCGTGAAGGTTTGGGTTTGCCCCAGGGCAATGCTGGGATTTGCCGGCGTGACCGTGATGGATTGCAGAATGGCCGCCGTAATCGTCAGGTTGGTGGAGCCCACAATGCCGGAAGCGCCATCGGTGGCTTTCACGGTGGCCACGCCCACCCCCACGCCGGTGGCCAAGCCCGATGCGTTCACCGTGGCCACGCCAGCGGTGCCCGCCCATGCCACCGTGGCGGTCAGGTTGGCCTGGGAACCATCGGAATAGTTCCCGGTGGCGGTGAATTGGGTGGTCATCCCGTTGGGAATGCTGGGATTGGCCGGGGTGACCGTGATGGATTGCAGCACGGCGGCGGTCACCGTCAACGTGGAAGAGCCAGAAATCGTGGTGGCGTTATCGGCCACCGTAATCACCGCCGAACCGGTGGTGACACCCGTGGCCACGCCGGAGGCGTTCACAGTGGCCACCGTGGTGCTGTTAGACGACCAGGTCAAACCGGTGGTCAGCACCGCCTGGGTGTTGTCGGTGTAGGTCCCCGTGGCGGTGAAGGTTTGGGTCAGGCCTGCCGCCACAGAAGGGTTGGCGGGGGTCACGGCGATGCTCACCAAAGCGGCGGGCGTCACCGTCAAAGAGGTGCTCCCAGAAATCGCCCCCCCAACCGGGTCGGTGGCGGTCAGGGTCACAGACCCCACCGCGGCACCCGTGGCCAACCCGCTGGCCACCACGGTGGCCGTGGCCGTGTTGGAAGAACTCCAGGTAACCGATCCGGTGATATTCACCGTGGTCCCATCGGTGTAGGTCCCCATGGCGGTCATTTGCTGGGTTAGCCCCTTGGAAATACTGGGGTTCAGCGGGGTCACCGCGATGGAAACCAGCGCCGCCGGAGTGACCGTGAGAACGGTGGAACCGGTGACGCCGCTAAACACGGCTTGAATGGTGGTGGTCCCGACGGCCAGGGTAGAAGCAAACCCCGCGGCGTCAATGGCAGCCGTGGAAGGGGTGAGAGAACTCCACACCACCGAGGCCGTCAGGTCGGCAGAGGTGCCGTCGGAGTAGTTCCCCATGGCGGTGTATTGTTGGTTGATCCCCTTGGCCAGCGACAGATTGGCCGGGGTCACGGCAATCGTTTGCAACACCGCCGACGTGACGGTGAGATTGGTAGAGGCGGAAACATTCGTCCCCGGATCGGTGGCGGTGAGGGCCACGGGGCCGCCCACGGCTTTGGCCGTCACCACCCCTGCCGCTCCCAAGAAATCGGCCACGGCCGTATTGGCGGAACTCCAGGTGACACTGTTGGTAATATCGGCAGACGTACCATCGGAAAAGGTTCCCGTGGCGGTCATGGCCTGGGTTAACCCTTTGGCCAGGTTCGTGTTGGCCGGAGCCACCACAATTGACTGCACCACGGCGGTGGTGATTGTCAGCGAGATTGTGCCCGTGACATTGGTGGTGGTGTCTGTGGCGGTAAGGGTCACGGCACCAGGGGCCACGGCGGTCACCAGACCGGCCGCATCCACGGTGGCAACTAGGTTGTCGGAAGACGTCCAGGTCACCGAGGCGGTGATATCGGAGGTGGTGCCATCGGAGAAACTCCCCATGGCGGTCAGTTGTTCCTTCATCCCCTTGGGCAGGTTCACCCGAGTGGATGTTACAGCGATGGTATTCAGGGTCGCCGCGGCCCCTCCCCCGCCGCCACCGCCACCGCCACTGCTACAAGCGGCCAACAACAGGGTAGCCAGCAGAATGGGTCCAATCCGGAAAAACCGTGAAACCGCCATGGAGGTCAACATGAGATGCCTTCCTTTGTTTTGAATTCCTGCCCGATGAGTAAATCCCCCCTCCCTTGTATTGTATTTATTGTATGTATTTACGATTTAACGCCCTGATTTTTTTAACTGGACGTTGTTCCCCGGGATTGTCATTCACAACCCATGCCAATGTTTTTATGACAACCGGCTAAGTTTTTCCCGTCATCCCCAATTCTGAGGAAAATCGCTTACATCGTTTGATTTGCATGGCTCATTTGGGTTCGGCTGTCCGGTACTGTGATGATGTTCCGCCTCTAGCCCCCACAATCTGACAACATACAGCGGCTTTGATGCTAAGAACTATTCTTCATCCACAGAAGTCCCCGGGAGGGGACCCGTTCAGCCTTCCTTGGCTGCCGCTTCAAGAACCAGTTCACATTCACTGAAGCGGCGGTGGGATGGTGATTTCAGTTCGATCATAGCATATTTCCATGATAAGTCAATATTTTCCTGACAATCCTGACGACCAAACCTTCTTTTTCTTTCAGGGAATCAAGAGTTCCTTGCCCCTGGGCAGAGTTGACTCTACAATGAACAAAGTTTCTCTCAACCCATGCTTCTCACGGGGTTTCTCCCCGGAAGGGCCTACCCTTCCCGGCGGCCCCCAACGTTATTCCGATCACATCCATCCACCAGGGCTAGCCCATGACCGCCGAAGAAATGGAATCACTGTTTGAACAAGCCTTTATCTCCATCACCCTGGGAGACAGCGGCAAACACTTGCTCGAGGCCGATGCCGTGGCCGGCTGCGTGGTGCGGGGAGAAGAAGCCGCCATCACCCTGAATCTCCCCCCCGACCCCGGCATGCGCCAGCAGGTGATCGCCCAGGTGGAGCAAGCCGTGCTGAAGATTCCCGGCATCCGGCGGGCCGTGGTGGGCCTGACCGACGGCGGTGGCCCCGCCCCAGCCCCTGAGGGCAGCCAGCCCCGGCCTTCCGGGCAGGCCCAGCGCATGGTGTATCTGGACAACTACAAAACCATCATCGCCGTGGCCAGCGGCAAGGGCGGGGTGGGGAAATCCACCGTGGCGGTGAACCTGGCGGTGGCCCTGGCCGCCCAGGGGCACAAAGTAGGGTTGTTCGACACCGATATCTACGGCCCCAGCGTGCCCATCATGACGGGCCTGAGGGAAGCCCGCCCCCAGGTGGAGGGAAACCAGATCATCCCCCTGCAAAAATTCGGGGTGGATATTCTCTCGTTGGGCAACTTGGTGGATGAGTCGGCGGCGGCCATCTGGCGGGGCCCCATGGTGCATCAGGTGCTGGAACAATTGCTGCGAGACACCCGCTGGCCCGGCGGCGATTACATGATTTTAGACCTGCCCCCCGGCACGGGAGACGTGCAGATCACCCTGGCCCAACTGTGCGAGGTCACCGGGGCGGTGATTGTCTCCACCCCCCAAGACGTGGCCCTGCTGGATGCCATCCGGGCCGTGGCCATGTTTGAAAAAGTAGAAATTCCGGTGATTGGCCTGGTGGAAAACATGAGCGCCTTCCACTGCCCCCACTGCAACAAAGAAACCCCCATCTTCGACACCGGCACCATCGAAAAAGCCGCCCACCAGCGAAACGTGGCCTTTTTGGGGCACATCCCCATCGAGCTGGACATCCGGCTGGGCGGCGACAAGGGCCAGCCCGTGGCTTTGCGCCCGGCCAGCCCCGCTGGCAAGGCCTTCCACGCGGTGGCCAATGCCCTGATGGCGCAGATTCAAGAAGGCTGAGGGATTCTCCCGCCCTGTTTTCTACCCCCCGTATTTACGAAGCCTCTTAGGCTTCTACATCGGGGGGGTGGAAGGTCATCACCGGGATTGGAGACACCCGCACCAGTTTTTCGGTGGTGGAACCCATCAGCAGACGGGTCAACCCGGTCCAGCCATGGGTGGAAAGCACCAACAAGTGGGCATCCCACGCCTGGATCTCCTCCAAAATCTGATCCAACACCCGCCCTTGGCGCACCCGAACCTCGGCGCCGGGGGCTCCTTTGTGGGCAATGGCCTCCAAATGCTGAACGCTTTCCAGGCTGGCTTTTTCCACCAAGCCCCCTGGCAGGGCGTCTGGCGGAGAAACCAGGGCCGGGGCAGATTCAAACATGCCCAACTGCCCGTAAAGGTCGTAGGGAGTCAGCTCGACCACGTGCAGCAGCCGCAACTGGGCCCCCAATTTTTTAGCCAAATGAACCGCCAGGGGCAGCACCGCCTGGGCGTTGGCAGAAAAATCCACCGCCACCAAAATCCGTTGAATCGGTTGAATTTGCTGAACCATAGGCACCTCCTGGAAGGGATTGCCCCTCTGATTCTAATTATACTAGGATCAGGGGGCGCTTCCCACTGGAAACTCACCTCGAAAGCATGATCCCCATGAAAAACAAGCGGTCGTATGAAATCAACGAATTGCGTAAAGAGGAATCCTGGCGGCTGTTTCGCATCATGGGAGAGTTCGTGGAAGGGTTTGACTTGCTGCCACGGTTTTCTCCCGCCGCCACGGTGTTTGGCTCGGCCCGGGTGAAACCAGGAGAGCCCTCTTATCAACAGGCCCAAGACCTGGGGGCGCTGTTGGTAAGCAAAGGCTACGCGGTGTACACCGGGGGCGGGCCAGGCATCATGGAGGCCGCCAACCGGGGGGCCAAAGAGGCGGGAGGGGTTTCGATTGGGCTGAATATTGAGCTGCCTCACGAACAAGTTCCCAACCCCTACACCACCCACAGCGTCAGCTTCCGCTATTTCTTTATCCGCAAGGTGATGCTGGTTAAATACTCCGCCGCGTTCTTTCTGTTCCCCGGGGGGTTTGGCACTTTGGATGAGTTGTTTGAAACCCTTACCCTGGTGCAAACCCACAAAATTCGCCCCCTTCCCCTGGTGCTGATCGGCCGGGAGTTTTGGAGCGGCATGCTGAAATGGATGGACGCGGGCCCCCTGGGCCAGGGATATCTCAGCCCGGAGGACATGAAATTGCTGTACCTGACCGACGACATCGAAGAAGCCGTGGCCCTGCTGGAAGGCCACCAGACCAACGGGGAGCACTCTCCCCCCTAAGCCTGCCGCCTGACACCCATGGGGCCCAATTCATGGTAAAATAATTCTGGGCAACAGGAATAGAACATGAGCCATGAGAACGAGTCTCCGCAGTTCACCCCCACCCGAGGCAGCCCGATGAAAGAGAACTACTGGTTCTACGAACGCGGCGAGGGCGACCCCGATCCGCGGCCCCTGACGCTGAAATCTTTGATGACCCCCAGCCCGGCCACCCTCTTGGTGAGCCAGTTGGTGCGCGACGCCATGGATCTCATGACCAAAAAGAACATTCACCACATTCCGGTGCTGGGCAAAGACGGCCGCCTAGCCGGGGTGGTTACCCGCCACGACCTGCTGGCGAAGATTCTGCACGGGCACACCCTGACGGGCGACGAGCAATACCATGCCACCCTGGACACCATGCTGCCCCTGGAGCAGGTGATGACCCCCCGGCCCCACGTGCTGGCACCCGATGACCCGGTGGCCAAAGGGGTGGCCCTGTTTTTAACCCACGGCGTGCACTGCGTGCCGGTGATGGATGGGTCATCCTTGGTGGGGATTGTCACCGAAAAAGACATCTTCCGGCTGATGGAACACATGGTGTCCTAAACCCTCGCCATGGCCCATCCAAAACAAAAGACCCCCCGGAAAGCCCCCAAGCCCGGCCCCATGATCTTCTTGGCCGGGGTGACCAAGCGTTTTGGCAAAAAAACCGTGTTGGACGGTATTGACCTGCGCGTGGACCCCAACACCATCCACGCCGTCATTGGGGGGTCGGGTCACGGAAAATCCACCATTCTCAAATTGATTCTGGGGTTTCTAACCCCCGACGAGGGGGACGTGCTGGTGGCGGGGAACTCCATTTTGGGGCTGGACGACATGGCCCGGCTGGAGGTGCTGAAAACCATCGGGGTGTCCTTCCAGCATTCGGCCCTGTTCGACTCCATGAGCGTGTATGAAAACGTGGCCTTTCCCCTGCGGGAGCACACCCTTTTATCTGAAGAAGACATTGCCCAGCGGGTGGCCGAAACCCTGACCCGTCTGGGGCTGCCCGGCATTGAAGACAAAATGCCAGCCGAGCTTTCGGGCGGGATGAAAAAGCGGGTGGGGGTGGCCCGCGCGGTGATGCTTCAACCCAAAATCATGCTGTTCGACGAGCCCGAAACCGGGCTGGATCCCATCACCACCACCTCCATCGGCAACCTCATCCAAGAAATGCGCGATGACTTCGGCATTACCTGCTTGGTCATTTCCCACAACCTGGAAAACACCATGCGCATTTCGGACCGGGTGAGCATGCTGTACAAAGGGCACATCATTGCCGAAGGCACCCCCGCCCAACTGCGGGATCACGATCACCCGGTGGTGCGGCAGTTTCTCACCGGCTCTTCCGAGGGGCCCTTCTGATGGAATCTTTGGAGTGGGTGCGGCAAGCGGCGGCCCTTCCCCCTGGGTGGTTTTACTTGGCCCTGGTGCTGTCTGGGGTGGTTGAAAACTTGGTGCCCATGCTCCCCGGAGACATGGCCACCGTGGCGGGGGGCTACCTGGCGGCCCGGGGCACCGTGACCTGGCCCCTGGCCTTTTTGGCCTCGGCCGCTGGCAACTGGTTTGGTTTTTTGTTGGTGTTTGGGGCGGGGCGCTGGCTGGGCCACAGCCGGCTGCACGCCATGCTGCAAGGGTGGTTCCCCCACCGCGAACTGGAACGGGCCGAAGGTTGGTTTGCCCGCTGGGGGTACGGGATCATTCTGGTCAATCGGTTTCTGGCGGGCACCCGGGCGGTGGTCTCGTTGTTTGCCGGGGTAGCGGAACTGCCCTGGCGGCCCGTGGCGGTGTTGTCGCTGGTCAGCTCTCTGGCCTGGACCGGGCTGTTAACCCTGCTGGGCATGCAAATTCAAGAACGCTGGGAGGATCTGCTGCCCCTGTTGGATGCCTATAACCGGTTGATGGTGGCCCTGGTGACCCTGGCTCTGCTGGGGGGGTGGGGTTGGCTGGCTTGGCGCAAGCGGCAAAGCCCTGGCTAGGCGCCTTCCGGAAACACCACTTCCATGGAATAAATCCGCTCCACGGCAATGGGCTCTAAAGAAATCACCTGGGCGGTGCGCCCCTCGGCGTTGGACTTGAACAGATGAAGAGAGCGCCCCCTGGGAGAGTCGAGATACAGCCGCACCAAGGGAGAGCCTTTTTTGCTCACGTGGTTCAGTACCCGTGGAATGCGGGTGTTGTAGTGGGGGTCGTCTCTGTCGGACAAGAACACCGCCCGCATGCCGGACCAAGTGTGGGGAAAGGGATCCCGCGGCTCCAAATAACCGCAAGCCTGAATGTGCAGCCAGTTCGACAGGGTCGTGGTGTGCTCCAGCCTCCCCGGCCCGGCATAGGGCTCCCAAAAGGGCAGGTAGGCGTCGGGGATATCGCGCTTCACAATAGCCCGCTTCCCCAAGGTGGGTGAAGAAGACTCCTCAATCGATCCTTGAAGGGGCATCTGATAGGTCATAATGGGATTTTGTTGGGCATTCTCTCCGGTCAAAGCGGCGGAAAATCCAACGGAGAGCATAAGGGAAATATACCCGAAAAACCGCCCGGAAAAAAGAGGAAAGTCGAACCCTCTCTTTCCCTTGAGAATTCCACCGGAATTCCTGGCTTTCCCCAACAGAATCCTCAACCCAACTGGGGTCAGGTGTTTTTTTCACGATGGTCTGATAACTTGGAATCAAACATCACGGTTTTCGGAAGAACCTTCTCGTATCCCCGTTTTATTTCCTTGAGAGCAACCATGAATGCTTTTCGAATGGGTAAACTGGTGGCGCTAACCCTGGGGTTGACCTTGGGGGTGGTGTTCATTTCCCCGGTGCTGGGGCAAGAGTCCGCCCCGGTGGCAGTGGTGGAAGCCGAAGGCGTGGCCACGAACCATCCGGGCAACGCCGGGCTGTCTCACGACGAAGCCCTGGAAGCCGCCCTGCGGGCCGCGGTAGAAAAAGCCAGCGGAACTTTCATCCAAACCGAATCGGAAATGCGAGAGTTCCAACTGGTGAGGGATGAAGTGCTGACCCGCACCGAAGGATACATTCGATCTCACACGGTGTTGTCGGAGGGTCCCGATGGAGACCTGTACCGCCTGCGGGTCAAAGCCGAAGTGGTGCGAGAGCCCTTCTTAAAGTCCATGGATCAATCCCTTTCCACCCTGTACCGCCGGGTGGGCATGCCCAGCGTCATGGTGGTCATCCATGAATCCACCGCCGAGGGGCCGAGCCGCCTCAGCACCCCCAACGTGTCCGAAACCGCAATCCGCCAGACCCTGATGCAGAATGGATTCAAGTTCATCGACTTCCGCACCTCGGGGGGCGGCCCCCTGCTGGCCCGCCTGACCCCCGGCCAAGAGCTAGACCGAGAGGCCGTGATGGACGTGGGCCGCAAAGCGGGCGTGGCTCTGGTGATCATTGGCACCGCCCAGGCCCAAGAGCCCCAACCCCTGGGAAATGGAAAAATCTTCAGCGCCCTGGCCGTGGTGACTCTCGATGCCATCCGCACCGACACCGGGCAGGCCATTGCCTCGGCCAATGCTTCTCAAACCATGGCCCATCCCATCTCCAGCCAAGCCGCCCTGGGGGCCCTGAAAAAATCCACCGCCAAGGCCCTGGACCCTCTGATGGCTCAGGTATCGTACGCCTGGGTGCAAGAGAACAACCAGGGCAAGGTGGTGGAAGTGAAAGTGAACAATATCTCTTATCCCCGGCTGGTTGAGCTACAGAAACGGATGGGGGCGGGTATGTCAGGAGTGCGGCAGGTTCGTCAGCGCTCCTTCCGCCAAAAAACCGCCCTGCTGGAAGTCACCGCCACGGCCACCCCCCAAAAACTGGCGGAACAAATTTTGGCCGTTGCCCCGGAAGAATGGGATGTGGAAGTGGAGGAAACCTCGGCCCAGCGGGTGACCCTGCGCCTGCCCGATGTCGTGGCCCCCCTCAAACCCCCACCGCCAGCTTCATCGCTTCAAACCCCCGAGTCTTCGGATTCGGAGGAAAGCCCGGAAACCCGGTAATGGTTCCGGGTTCTCCATTGGCCGAGTCCTTTCAGCACATTCCCCACAATTTGGCGCGGGTTCGGGAAGACATGGCCGAAGCCGCCCGCCGGGCTGGCCGACCCCCCCACGACATCACCCTGGTGGCGGTAAGCAAAACCCACCCGGCCCAGGCCGTGCTGGCCGCCTGGCAGGCGGGCCAGCGGGTGTTTGGCGAAAACCGCGTGCAGGAAGCCCTAGAAAAACAAACCGCCCTGGCGGGCAACGTTCCAGACCTGGAATGGCACTTGGTGGGGCACCTGCAGTCTAACAAAGCCCGGCTGGTGCCTGGGCGGTTTGCCCTGCTCCATTCCCTCGATTCTGCCAAACTGGCCCAGGCGTTAAATCGGCAAACTGAAAATATCCCCCCACAGAACAACCCGGGTATTCCGGCTAAACGCTTGCGGGTGTTATTGCAGGTGAATACGGGGGGAGAAGACACCAAGTCTGGCGCGCGCAGCCTGGAGGATTTGAAAGCCCTGGCCGCGGCCGCAGCGGAATGCCCAGGGCTGGACGTGCGGGGGTTGATGACCCTGCCCCCGCCAGATTTGGGCGAGGCCCCCACCCGCAAGTTGTTTGCCCAGGTGCGGGAGGCCTGCGAGCTCATCCGTGGAGAGTTTGGGTTAACCGAATGCCGGGAACTTTCCATGGGCATGAGTCACGACTTTGCCTGGGCCATTCAAGAGGGATCCACCCTCATCCGGGTGGGCACGGCCATTTTTGGCCACCGAGAAGGTTGATTGCGCTTGAGGATTCTTCTCCATTCCCCTCATTGCAACATCTCATTTTCTGTTCTTGGTGGCAGGGAAAACTTTCCATAAAGTTTCACGGATGCCAGCAGCACCAAGGTGCTGACAATCGTAAAAACCGGCCCCAAAAACAGCACCCAGAAGGCGACCCGCGCGTCATTGATCAATGCGGCAAACAATCTTTGTTGCTCCGGTGTTTGCTCCTCCGGGGAAAAAATCTCATCTCCGTTCAAGTCAAATTGGTACAACCGATATTCGATGTATCCGTAATACAATTGGTAAATCACCATCATGACCCCATAGGCCAAAGCCGCGTGGATGAGCAACAGTTCCAGAATATTGTTTTTGTTCGTCCAGGGTGTTTTTTTCCAGATCAAGACAGATACGGCCATGACGGAAAAAGAATAGACCGTCAAAATGACGCTAAGTTTGAAGGTTACCCCTGCCCACAAAGAGAAGAGCAAAAACTGCCAAAACAAGTGTTTGTTGATCAGGCTTGAACGTACCTTCATAAGTTGTTTTATTTCCCCGGCTCATCCGGCTCAGCCCAGGCTTCTTCCAGGGGGCCGCCCCGTTTTTTTTCTCTTCCCTTAAAGTGAAACACTTCTTTTTCCCGCAGGCGTTTCACCTGCTCTCGGGAGAGAAACGTGTTCAGGGCGGTGCGCCCCTCGGCATCTACCCCCCGGATATGCACATGATGGCGCCAGCCGCCGTCTTCGGTGGCGTTGGCCTCCAGCACTTCGGCAATGACCACCGTGGGTTTGTTGTGAATGGTCAGCATCATCCGCACCAAGCCTTTTTCCTCTAACTTTTCTTTGCAGAGAAACGAGGCCCCCCCGAACGATAGGTCAATTACCCGGCCCTTGGATTCTTCTGGCAGACCGGCGGGTGGTTCTTGACCCTGGGGATTCTTGCGCCGAGAGATTTCCTCAGGGGGCAGGTAATGGAAGGTGATGGGGAGGTTCACCGACAGGCGGTACTTGGCCCGGCGGGCTTCGGTGTTGCGAAAAGCGTGGGCCGCCCGAAACATGCGCATCCCCCCAGCCTCCACCACCTCCAGAGTAATGGGGAACAACACTTCGCCGTCCCGCTCGCGCCAAAAAATCAATTGCACGTCGGGGTTTTGGGTCAGCACCCACTGAATTTCCGGGTCTTCCGGAATGTTCAACAGCAGGTGGTCGGCGGTGGTGCTCATGATGGAGCAATACACATCCAGGCGCTCTTGCTCCACCGAGGTCACCACCCGCACCGGCAGGTCCCGCATCAGTTGGCGGGTGTGGGTTAGCTCCATGCTGGGGTTCATCACCGTCATCCGCAGCGCCCGGCGCAGGTTATCCAACTCAACGTCTCGGCCCGGGTGGTCGGCCCGCCAACGGTCCCAGGCGTTCTCAAATTCTTCCGAAGATTGCAAAAGCTGAAAGTCTTTGCGGACATTGGCGTAACGATGGAGTTCCGCCAGCAATTCCTGGTGGCGGGGGGTCATGTTTTGCAGCCCCGACAATTTGTAATAGGTGTTTCGTTCAGACTGGGCCAGCAGCCGCCGGTAACGCCACCATTGCACGGTCATGAACGCCAGCACCACCGCCCCAATCACCATGAACACAAAGATCAGCCAGCCCACTTCTTGGGGGCTGGGAACGGGAAACCGCAGCCAAGACAGGTCGTCTAGGGTGTACTTGGGGGGTTCCAGGCTGGGGGGGGCGTCGGGGGTCATGGTCACCAAAGGAAAGAGATACCTTGCCAGATCACAACATCGTGGATCGTTTGTACACGCTCTGCATCGTTGATTGGATGGGGGGGCATCCCAACAGCACCCCTCCCTGGCGGCTTCGCCGCCTGTCCCTCCCCTTCGTGGAGGGACTTTACCCGAAACCATCGGCTATTCGATTCATCCGTGCGGATGGTGAAACCGGGCAAAAGATAATACGACATCCGCGGGCTTCGATTCATTTTCCTTCCACGAAGGGGAGGGGTGCCGTTGGGAAGCCCCCCCAAAGCCGAAGGAAATCACGAGGAACAAGTGATATCCTTCCCAGAGCCCCTAACCTATACCACAACACCAGAAGCGCAACATTGTAGCTGTGGATGATATCATATTTCGTGAGCAATCGGGATGAAAGCAAATATGGGAGCATCTGCCATGGGTGCGCGCGGTTGGAGCCTGCTGCTGTTGGGAGTTCTGGGGGGGCTGGCGCTGGCCAGCCAAACCGCCCCCAGCGCGGAACCGGCCAATTACATACGCCTAGCCACCACCACCAGCGTGGAGGACACCGGGCTGACCCTGGCCATCACCCAGGTATTTCAGGCCAGCACGGGCCTGGAGGTGCGGGTGGTGGCCGGGGGAACCGGCCGCACCCTGGCCCTGGGAGCGGCGGGAGAAGTGGACGTGGTGCTGGCCCACGACCCCGCCCAGGAAATGGAAGCCGTGGCCAAGGGCGGGTTGATCGAACGCCAACCGCTGATGTGGAACTATTTCGTGCTGTTGGGGCCGCCCCAGGACCCGGCCGGGGCCGGGCAAGCCCCCAACCTAGTCGAGGGCTTCCGCCGGGTGGCCAGGGCCGGAGAACAAGGGCGGGCGGTGTTTGTGTCTCGGGGAGATCAGTCGGGCACCCATGGCAAAGAACAGGAACTGTGGCGGCTGGCGGGGGTTTCGGCCGAGGGGCGTCCCTGGCTGAAGGCCACGGGGCAAGGCATGGGCCCCACCCTCAAAATCGCCGATGAACTGGGGGGCTATGTGTTGTCGGTGGATGCCAACGTCCGCACCTTTCGGGGGAAGAGCCGCTTGGTTCCGCTGACCCGCCCAGACAAACGCATGATCAACCGGTATTCGGTGCTGCTGGCCAACCCGGCCCACCACCCCCACATGAACCAAAGCGGGGCCCGCTGCCTAGTGGAATGGCTGCTGGGGCCCCGGGGGCAAGCCGTGATTGCCGGGTTTGGGCAGCCAGACCACCCGGGCCTGTTCATGCCCGTGGGGCGGGCTTCCCCGCAGAAACCCCCACGGAAGACTGGGCATTGCCAGAGCCAGTAATCAACCCGCGGGTTCCTCCGCCGCTGGCTTGTCTTCAAAGGCCGAGGGCATCAGGTTAAACGGCAGAATCTTAATGACCACCGGCAGAATCAACCCGCCCCCCGGCAGGGCAAAAATGGCCAAGGCCGGAATGGTTTTCAAAATATCGGCAATTTGCTCCTGAACCTTCTTTTTTTCATCAGGGGTCAGGGGGGTCTTGGTGGATTTCACCAGCAGAGCCGACAGTTCTTTGGTTTCGTTGATTTCCGTCACCAAGCGGTCCACGTTTTTCCGCACGGCGATGGCGGCCTTTTCCTTAAAGCGCTCTCCCACGTTCAGCAGATGGAACCGTTTTTTGAAGAACTGGAGTTTGTCTCCCTGGGCCAGCAAAAAGCTTTCCAGGGCAATGCGGCTTTGGGCCAGCTCGTCTTCCCACAGCCCCAGCCGCTCCACCACCCGGGAAAGCATGGCTTCCTCTTCTTCAGAAATAGAGCGGTCCAGCAGGGTCATCATCAGCACCACCTCCAGCAGATACCGGCGGATCACCCAAGGCATGTCGGGAATGTGGATATTCTCCAACGCCAAACCGTTTTCCATCTTCAGCCGAAACTCCAGCAGTTTTTCCTTGGAAAAGTGCGAGGTGCGGAAGAATTGGTCGATAATGCGTTTTTCCTCCGGCTCCACCACGGCGTTGGTGAAGGCCGCCATGATAATCAAGTTCAGCAGGGCTTCTCGCTGGGCGCCAATGCTTTGGTATACCTTGTCAATCAACCCCTGGTTCAGTTCTTCACCCATCAGCACCAGCCGCTGCAGGCGCACGCAGGCCTGCAGGTCCACAAACATGAAGTTGTTGAAAAAGATTTGGTAGCTGAGATCCTTCCCCCCAGACACCCGGTAAATAAAATTTTGCTCAAAGCGGGTCAGTTCGTCGGGGGGGCCGAACATTTTGTGCTTCAATCGGGTGATGAACCCGTCTTTGGGTTTGTAGATTTCTGGGGCCTTAAGGTAATAATGGCTCACCACATCGGTGGCCACCTGCAGGTAATCGGGATTGTAGTCGGGCATCCCATCGGTCTGATAGATGTGATCCGTCACCAGCACGGCAAAGGTGGCATCCAGCAGGGTCAGCATCATCCGGTCCAGCACATCGTGATATTGGCTTTCCGGAAACACCACGTCGGTAAAGGGGAGCTTCACCGGCGCCCCGTACACCAGCCCGGTGGGCTGCAAAAAATAATACACCGCCTGGTCCACCTCGTTGTGTACGCCAGAATCCTCCACCACCTTCACCCCCAGGGTGGGCAGCTTGGCGGGAAAGGGGTTTTTCCGCCGAAAAGCCAGGTATTGTGTAAACCAACCGTGTTTGCTGAATTTCATGAATAAGTGTTCCCAAGTGGCAGGTGATTCCCCCCAGGGAAAACAGCGTTTGGAGACTTTGATTAGTATCCTAATTTGGCCCTGGGATTCAAGTTTTTTCCTCCCCCCGCCTTTTGGGCCGGGCAGCCGGGATAGGCCATGAAACAAGACGCGTATCTATTCTGGCTGAACCGGCTGGAGAACCATGCCCAATACCGTCAGGTTCCCCATGGGGCGGACCAGGGGCGGCTGGCCCCCCTGGCCGCCTTGCTCCAGGCCCTGGAAAACCCCCACCAAGCCTTGCGGGTGGTGCACTTGGCGGGAACCAACGGCAAAACCACCACCGCCCACCTGATTGCCCGGCTCTTGGCCAGGGAAACCGGCGGAGAACGGGTGGGGCTATATACCTCCCCCCACTTGGTCGACATCCGGGAACGCATCCAAATTCAGGGTAGGATGATCTCTCGCCGGGACTTTGTGGCGGCTTCTCGGGCGGTGTGGGGGGCGGCGGAAGAACTGGGCCTGCTGGGGGGAGAATCTTCTTCCCCCCGGCTAAGTTGGTTTGACCTGGTGACCGCCATGGGGCTGTGGCACTTTCGGCGGCGGGGAGCCGCCTGGGCCGTGCTGGAAACCGGCCTGGGGGGGCTGGCCGATGCCACCAACCTGGCCCCCAAAACCCTGTGCGTCCTCACCCCCATGGGGCTGGATCATGCCGCCGTGCTGGGGAACACCCTAGGGGCTATTGCCTGGCAGAAGGCGGGCATATTGGCGCCGGGGGTGCCGGTGGTGCTGGGCCCCCAGCCCCCAGAAGCCCAGCAGGTGGTGCAAGACCGGGCCGCCGCCCTGGGTTGCCCCATCATCCCCTGGGACCGGGTGAGCCTAGAGAAAACCGTGCCCCAACCCGCAAACCCCCAGCCGGTCCATCGCCAAAGCCAGCGGCTGAACATCACGGCCCGCTGGCCGGGGGGGGCCACCGCCAGCCGTTGGATTGAATCCGAGGGCTGGAATGAACCCTTCCGCTTGGCGGCCGCCACGGCCCTGTCTGCCGCGGAAGAACTGTTGGCCCCCCCCCGCAAGCCCCAGTCCCGGCTGGCCGCCGTGCTGGGCGGAGCCCTGCCCGGCCGTCAGACTTTTTTACCCCATTTGCGCCTAGCCAACGGGCACACCCTGCCCTGGCTGATGGTGGACGGCGGCCATAACCCCCCGGCCTTGGAAGCCCTAGCCCGGCGGCTGGAACACCGCCGGGGCTACACCCTGGTGTGGGGCATGTTGACCGACAAGTTGATCCCCGAAACAGAGCCGCCCCTGGCCCGGCTGATGGCGGGGGCCCGCCGGGTGCTGGCGGTTCCCCCGCCGGGGCCCCGCTCCCCGGCCCCTGGGGTGCTGGGGGAGATCACCCGCCGGTTGGCCCCGGCCAACCAGCCCGACCCCCTACCCCAGGAATTCCCCCGGCTGGAGGAGGCCCTGGCCCAGGCCCTGGCCGCTGGAGACCCGGTGGTGGTGGCGGGGTCCCTGTGGCTGGCGGGGGAGGCGTGGGCTTGGTTACAGAGCAACCAACGGCAAAAACCCGGTTGATGAAGAAATCTCAGGATATCGGGGGGAGACACGGGGGAGACACGGGGGAGATCCGATTGATCAACGTTGATATAAAGATAGGGTGGAATAAGAAGAATAAGAATCGGTGAGAATAGGAGAATAGGGTCGTCAACGTATAAATGATGTATCCTGGAAGGTATAGACAGAGACCTTTGCATAACCCGGGTTTTTGCCGTGAACGGGGGGCATGGGGAGCGAGGCCCCCCAATAAACTCAGCCCCCCTGCCCCATCATTTCCGGAGACCCCCCATGACCACCATCCGCCCAGTCACCGCCGTGGTGACCGCCATCCAAACCATGGAGGGGGCCGGGTTCCCCGTGCGCAGGCCCTTTCCCACCCCCTCCATGATTCAGTTTGATCCCTTTCTGCTGCTGGACCACATGGGGCCAGTGACTTGGCCCCCCGGCCAAGCCCAGGGCGCCCCGGACCACCCCCACCGGGGGTTCGAAACGGTGACCTATATGTTGCAAGGCAGCATGGAGCACCGGGATTCCATGGGCAACGTGGCCCGCATGGGGCCGGGAGACGTGCAGTGGATGACCGCCGGGGCTGGCGTGGTCCACGCCGAAATGCCTCCGCCAGCCTTTTTGCAAGCGGGAGGGGTGATGGAGGGCTTTCAAATTTGGGTGAACTTGCCCGCCCGGGAAAAAATGAGGCCTCCCCGCTATCAGGGCATCGCCCGGGACCTGCTGCCCCAGGCAGAAAATCCACAGGGGGTATCGGTGCGGGTGATTGCCGGAGAAGCCTTTGGGGTGAAGGCCGCCATTCACACCCACACCCCCATTCAACTGGTGCATGTGACGGTGCCCCCCGGCGGAGAGGGCCGCATTGAAACCGCCAGCGGCCACAACGTCATGATCTATGGGTTTTCCGGCGGGGTGCTGGCGGGGGAGGAACGGGTTGCCGTGGGGGAAGGACAGATGGCCGTGTTTGGGCCGGGCGATGCCATCACGTTTGCCCTGCCTGCCAGTGCCCCGGCTTCAACCCATTTTTTGCTGCTGGCGGGAGAACCCATTCGGGAACCCCTGGCCCGCTGGGGGCCCTTCGTGATGAACACCGAACAGGAAATCATCCAGGCCTTCGAAGACTTCCAAAGCGGCAGAATGGGCCAAATTCAGGCCGAATAGCCTTACATGCCGATGTCTAAAAAGTCGGCCAGTTCCTCGGCTACCCCGCGCTTCAGGGTCACGCTGTGCTGCTGCAGTTTGTCTAAAGGCACACTGGCGTGCACCATCAGGTGGTCCGCGTAAAAACGATAGGTGCGGGCCATGGCCCAGGGGCGCCCCAGTTGCAAAGTCAGGATAACAATCGCGAAGTTCCCCAAAACAAGCCATAAATATGCCCCCCCCTTGCCGGTAAACTGAAAGGGGGCACCCTCTAGCCGCAGACGGCTGAAGCGGTAGCGGGTCAGGTTCATCACCATCCAGGGGCGAAATACCCCCAGGGTCAGCAGGGTCAGCAGGGCGTTCCAGGTATACAACCGGTAATAATCCATCCCCCCGGCGTCGGTGGTGAAGCGCAGGTTCCCCAGCCGGATGCGGCTCCATAAGTATTGATGCATCCGGATGGACACCATGGGGAAATACAACCCCAGCGAGAGAATCACCAGCAGCATGTCCAGGTACATCCGCCTTACAAAGGCTGAAAACTCTCCCTCACAGGCAAAGTGAATCTGCCGCCAGCTTAGGCGGCTCAACCGGAACCGATAGGCCGCCAGAATTACCCAAGGCAGCACCAGAAAAAAAGCCGCCATCACGCTGAACTGATAAATGAGCTGAATTTGAATTTCCCACAGATGACTGGTCTGACCCATGGCCATCAACCCAATGGCCAACACCGTGATCAGCAGCCGGCCTTTCAGCAGTTCAATGCCCCGCCCGTGAAAATCGAAGGGGGTGTCTAACACCCGAGAATTGTGGGCCAGCATTTTGTACCAGCGCACCTTGGCCCAGGGAGAATACAACCCCAGGGTCAACAGGGTAAGCAGCGCGTTGGCCAGAAACAATCCAAACAGTGTTTTGCCGCTACCGGTAAAATATCCCCGCACCCAGGGACCAGCTGGGGCCTCCGCAGGCTGAACCCATGGCGAAGCCGCGGGTGTGGGCGGGGAAGACAAGGGAGAAGTTGGGGATATCGTTTCCATAGTGTGTTGTTGTCGCTTATTTCCCAGCCGAATGCAAATGCTCGTTCTTTTTTCTGTGTTGCTTTGAGATTTCTGCATATCTTTACTATCACATGTCCGTGTGCGATCTCTTCTCCCGCGGGAAACTCTTCTCCGGCCCTTGCCTGGCCCCGGCTGGGGCGGTAGGTTGAAACACGGGGGCACCGCCAGACACGATCATACGCCAGGAAGGCGCCATGGGAACCATTCACCTGCTGGCCGACAACGTCATCAACCACATTGCCGCCGGTGAGGTGGTGGAACGCCCCGCCAGCGTGGTGAAAGAACTGCTGGAAAACGCCCTCGACGCCGGGGCCGACCGCATCACCGTGCTGTTGGAAGACGGCGGGCGGGAGTCCATCGTGGTGCTGGACAACGGCCGGGGCATGGACCCTGCCGACGCCCGGCTGGCCTGCACCCGCCACGCCACCAGCAAAATCTCTACCCCCGCCGACCTGGAGAAAGTGGCCACCCTGGGCTTTCGGGGAGAGGCCCTGGCCTCCATCGCCGCGGTATCTCGCTTCGAACTGCTCACTTGCGCCGATGAATCTCAGGGGGGCACCCGGATCAACATGGAAGGCGGCCGGGAGGTTTCTGTGGCCCCCCAGGGGTTTGCCCAAGGCACCCGGGTCACCGTTCGAGAGTTGTTTTTCAACACCCCGGCCCGTCGTAAGTTTTTACGGGTCGCCGCCACCGAACTACAGGCCGCCCAAAACCTAACCGCCACCCTGGCCCTGGCCCACACCACCGTGCATTTCACCCTGACCCACCATGGCCGGGTGCTGTATGACCTAACCCCCTGCGCCACCCTGGCCGAGCGGGCCTTCCAGGTGTTCGGCGGAGAGTTTGCCGAAGGCATGCTGCCCCTAGACGTGATCACCCCCCAACTGCGCATGGAGGGGGTGGTGTCGCTGCCCTCCCAGGCCAAATCCAGCCGCCGCTGGCAATATCTTTACATCAACCACCGCCCGGTGAAAAACGCCGGGCTGAACCACGCGGTGTACCAGGCCTACCGCACCCTGCTGATGAAGGACCGCCACCCGGCCTATATTCTCAAACTGTTCGTGGAGCCAGCGGAGGTAGACGTGAACGTTCACCCGGCCAAAACCGAGGTGCGCCTGCGCAACCCTCAATTGCTTCACACCTTGCTGGCCGACAGGTTGCACCAAGTGTTGATGGACGGCGCCCGGCAGCGGGCCTTTGGCGAGAGTGATCCGGGGATTTCCCGCAGGCCCCCCCCGCCCCGGCCCAGCCACCAAGCCCCGGCGGGCAGCCAGTTGGAGTTGACCCTGAAAGCCGCCCAGGAGCGGGTGGGCGAAAGCGCCCCAACGTCTTTCACTTCTCCCTCTGACCCTCATCTCTCTAACCCAAACCCCATCAGCCCCAACCCCTCTCGCCTCCCAACCTCTCCCGCCCTGGCTTCTATTGCTGGGCCTGCGGGTTCTGACCCCCATCCCCTCACCGGAGAGGCCTTTCACTTTCAGCCCCTGCACCCCGCCCCGGCGGCAGAGGCACCCATGGGCGGGGGGCTGCGCCTGCTGGGCCAGCACGACCAAACCTACCTGCTGGTGGCCAGGGGAGAAGATTTGCTGGTGGTGGACCAACACGCCGCCCACGAACGGGTGCTGTTCGAGGCCTATCGCACCCAGTACTACCAAGGCCGCCTGCAAAGCCAAACCTTCCTGGTGCCCCCCACCCTGGAACTGTCTCCGGCCAACAGCCTGCTGTTGGAACAATACCTGCCCCAATGGGAACGGCTGGGGTTTCAGCTGGAGCCCTTTGGGGGAACCACCTTTTTGGTGCGGGCAGTGCCCGCCCTGCTGGCCCGGGGAGATATCTCCGCCCTGGTGCTGGATGTGCTGGACGACTTGGCCCTGTTTGGCAAAAGCGGCCGGGTAGAGGAAGTCATCAACGATATTTTGGAGCGGGTGGCCTGCCACGCCGCCGTGCGGGCCGGGCAGTCTTTGGCCAAGGAAGAAATGGAAAGCTTGGTGGCCCGGCTGGAGGGCCTGGACATGAACCTGTACTGCCCCCATGGCCGACCCGTGTGGGTGGAAATCTCCCAGCGGGAATTGGAGAAACGCTTCAAGCGAATCGTGTAAACCGACTCCCTCTATCACCTTGAATATTCAAAAAAATAGGACTAGGGTTGCGGTAGATGGTCCGACCAGGAGGTCTCATGGACATTGCTCAGAACACCACCCTGCCTGTTTCCAAGGGTGATTCCACCCGAACCGCCCGTTTGATCTCCCGTGTTCTTGCCCCCCTCGATCGCCTCTTTCAACGCTGTTACGACTCTCCCTACAATCCGCTGTATCTGTCTGGGGCCCTGACCCTGTTCTTTCTGCTGCTGGTGCTGGTCACCGGCGCCTACCTGCTGATTTTCTATCGGGCGGGTTCTCCCTACGAGTCCATGGCGGCCATCCAAGAGCAAGTCTGGGGCGGCCGCTGGATCCGCGCCCTGCACCGCTATGCGTCAGACGCCGCCGTGGTGACGGCGGTGCTGCACATGCTGCGCATGTTTGCCCAGGGGCGCAGCTGGGGGCCCCGGGCCCTGGGGTGGATCACCGGGGTGGGCATGCTGGCCCTGCTGTGGGGTGTGGGGTGGACCGGCTATGTGCTGGTGTGGGACCAACACGGGTTGATCCTGGCCAACCGGGGGGCCCGCATGCTAGACGCTCTTCCCCTGTTCTCCGAGCCCATCTCCCGCATGTTTGCCACCGGCCAGGTGGTGTATCACTTTTTTTTCTTCAACCTGTTTTTGCACATGGCCATTCCGCTGGTGATGGGGGCCCTGCTGTGGATGCACGTGATGCGGCTGGCCCGGTCGGTTCTGTTTCCTTCTCGGGGGTTGATGTGGGGGTCGGGGCTGCTGCTTACCGGATTGTCTGTGGTTTGGCCAGCCCCCTTGGAAGGCCCCGCCGATGCCTTGTCCTCTGGCGGGCGGGTGGCGGTGGATGGGTTCTATACGTTTTGGCTGGGGTGGAATCTTTCCGGCGGGGCCCTGTGGTTGTTTTGGCTGGCCCTGTTGGGGGGGTTGACCGCCGTTCCCTGGCTGTTCCGGCCGGGCCTTTTGGCCCGCCCCAGGCCCGCCGTGGTGGATGAAGCCCATTGCGAGGGCTGCACCCAGTGCTATCAAGACTGCCCCTACGAGGCCATTCAAATGGTCGCGGTGGAAGGCCGAGAAAAACCGGTGGCCCGGGTGGACCCCGCCGTGTGCGTGGGCTGCGGCATCTGTTCCGGGTCGTGCAAGCCCATGGTGATTGGCCCCCCAGAGCGGCGGGGCGGCCACCAAATTCGCCAAGCCCGGGCCCTTACCCAGGCCCACCCCCAAACCGTGGTGTGCCTGGCCTGCGACAAAACCCTGGGGCGAAACCCCACCCTGCCCGTTGGCGTAACGTTATGGACCATCTCTTGCGGTGGAGAGATTCACGCCGACACGGTGGACGCCCTGTTGCGGCATGGGGCGGCGGGGGTGATGGTGGTGTCGTGCCCGCCAGAAAACTGCCAAAGCCGAGAGGGTGCCCGCTGGCTGGCGGCCCGCTGGGCGGGAGAACGAGACATGCCCCTGCGGGCGAGGGTGGACCGCCGCCGCACCGCCTGGGTGACCCTGGAACCGGGAGACACCAAAACGCTGGCCAGGCTGGCCGCTCAGTTTCTAGACCGCCTGAACGAACCCGGCCTGCTGCCGGTCCGTGAGGAATCGGGCATCACGCCCACAGGAGAAACCCTGACGTGAAACGGGAACCGATCCAAGGACAGGCCGGGAAAATCTTGCTGGGGGGGCTGCTGGGATTGGGGCTGGCCATCGCCACGGCTTGGCTGTCGGCCTGGCCCGTGCAAATGGGCGACGACACGCCCCGCCTGCGGGTGGCCTTCCGGTCGGCCCACCGCCAAACCCGGCTGTGCCGCCCCCCCACCACGGCGGAACTGGCCGGGGTGCCCGCCCACATGCGGCGGAAGGAACTCTGCCAAGCCTGGGAAATTCCCTATCGGCTGCGGATAGCGGTGGATGAACAGACCCTGGCCGATCATGAATTGAAGGGCGGCGGCATGCGGGGCGACCGGCCGGTATTTGTGGAGGAGGAATTCCCCCTGGTGCCGGGGGTGCACCGGGTGGCGGTGGCGTTTACCCCCCAGCCCCCAGAGCTTCCCGCCGAGGCCGCCGGGTGGCGCCCCGCGGACCGGGAACGATTTGTGGCGGAAGGCCGCCAAGCCCCCGCCTGGACAATCCACCGGCCGATCACCTTTACGCCAGGGCGGGTGGTGATGCTGTCGCTGGGCCAGCCCAGTGAATTTATTGTCACCGGCGAACAGTAATTTGGATTGCCGCCTGAAAGGCGGCGGGGAGGGGTATTTCAAAGAGAGATCATACGGCAGCATGAATGGAGCCTGAACAAACAAAACCATGGTTTCACCCATGATCTGGGACAACCCCCAGAAAGAAAATAGGAGACATCTGCATAACCAGGGTTTTTGCCGTGAAAAGGGGGAATGGGAGATGGGAAAAAATAGGTTATGCAGAGGTCTCTATATGAGAACGAGGAGAAAATAAATTGAAACGGGTTGAACACCCACGGAACGAACCGGAACAGGGTTCCCCGGATCGTCCGCCATGAACTGGAACCCCGCCATCAGCCACGCTGAGAAAGGAACGTGTTATGGCCAATAAATCCAACCCATCTGGAGGGCAGCCCCCCCTGGGCCAGCGGTTGTTCGACAGCCCCTTCCTGCTGCTGGCCGCGGGCCTGGTCATCATGCTGGTGTTCTATACCGCCTGGGGAATCATCGAATTGGTCACCATGCCCCAGGCCTTGCTCCCCTAACCCCTTATCCATCAGGAGAACCCCATGCACAGTGGAATCGTCTCTCCCCAGGGCGTTTGGTGGAAACCCGCGGCCAAGCCGGAACGGCGGTGGGTTCTCATCTCTCTCGTCTGGTGTTTAATTCTGTTCGCCATGATGCCCCTGTGGCACTGGAAAGGCGGCCAAAACCCTTCCGGCATCCGGGGGCGCGTGGATCCCGCGGTGTTTAGCGAGCGGGTCGAGCGCTTCAACAAACAGTATCAGGTGGGCGAAGACAACGGCATTCCGGTGGTGCAACCGCCGCCGGGCAGCCATGCCTACTTGATGGGAAGCCAGTTCCAGTGGAGCAGCGTGCTCAAACTGGAAAAAGGCGCCAAGTACATCCTGCATTTGTCTTCTCAAGACGTGAACCACGGCTTCAGCCTGTACCCGGTGAACCTGAACTTTCAGGTGGTGCCGGGCTACGATTATGGGTTGGAGATTGTGCCGAACCAAGCGGGAGAATACCGCATCGTTTGCAACGAGTTCTGCGGCATTGGCCATCACACCATGATTGGCAAGGTGATTGTGGTGGAACCCGGCCAAGGACATGAACCCCAACCGAAAGGAGGCGCGAAATGAGCAGCCCAACCCAATTTCGCACCTGCGGGGTCACCGGTCTGAAGGTGGACCGCAACGCGGAGAACCTGCTGAAGATCAACGCGGTGGTGGCGGTGGTGATGTTCACCATCGGGGTGGTGGCGGCCCTGATGATTGTGCTGACCCGTTGGCAGGCCGTGCATTTGCTGCCCGCCGATTGGTATTACCGCCTGTTAACGGCCCATGGGCTGAACATGCTGATCTTCTTTATTATCTTTTTTGAAATGGCCATTTTGTATTTTGCTGGACCCATTCTGCTGAACGCCCGGCTGCCAGCGCCCAAGGTGGGGTGGCTGGCCTTTGGGCTGATGGTGGCGGGGGCTGGCTTGGTGGAATGGATGGTGTTCGCCGGCCGGGCCGATGTCACCTTTACCTCCTACCCGCCCCTGCGGGCCGACCCCCTTTACTACCTGGGGATCATCCTGTTCGCCGTGGGCGCGCTGGTGGTGGTGATGTTGTTCTTCGCCACGCTGGTGGTGGCCAAAAGGGAAAAAACCTACCAGGGATCGGTTCCCCTGGTGACCTTCGGGGCCATTGCCGCGGCCATCATCGCGGTGATCACCCTGCTGCACGGGGCCATGGTGTTCATCCCCACCTTACTGTGGTCCATGGGGCTGATCCCCATGGATGCCGAATTCTACCGGCTGGTCTTCTGGGGCCTGGGTCACTCTTCCCAGCAGATCAACGTGGCGGCCATGGTGGCCATTTGGTACTTCTTGGCGGCCATGACCATGGGCGGCGTGGTGCTGAACGAAAAAATCAGCCGCATCGCCTTTGTGTTCTATGTGCTGTTTATCTCCATGGCTTCGGCCCACCACCTGCTGGTGGACCCCGGGTTTTCACCGGCGTGGAAGGTGTGGAACACCAGCTACTTTATGTACATGGCGGTGCTGGCCAGCATGATTCACGGCTTCACCGTTCCGGCTGGGATGGAACTGGGGATGCGCCTGCGGGGCTTTAACAAAGGCCGCTTTGAATGGCTAACCCGGGCCCCTTGGGGCGATCCTGGTTTTTCGGGGATGATCCTGTCGTTGTTCATCTTCGGCTTTCTGGGCGGCATCACCGGGGTGGCCATCGGCACCGAGCAAATCAACATTATTGCCCACAACACCATGCGGATTCCGGGGCACTTCCACGCCACGGTGGTGGGGGGCACGGCTTTGGCGTTCATGGCCGTCACCTACTACGTCATTCCCCTCATCTTCCGCAAGGAAGTGGCCCTGTGGCCCTTGGCCAAGATTCAGCCCTACCTGTTCGGGGGTGGAATCACCATCATGTCGGTGGGCATGATTCTGCAAGGCTTCTTTGGGGTGCCCCGCCGCCATTGGGACATCTCCGGAGCCGACAGCCCCTTCCCCGCCAGCTACCCGCCGGTGGTGGATGTGCTGCAAGCGGTCATGGCCTTGGGCGGCGTCATCGCCTTTTTGGGCGGCCTGATTTTCGTTTTGGTTGCCGTGCTGTCGGTGTTCTTTGGCAAGCCCTTGACGGACCAGGCCGTGAAAAACGGCACGGCCAAGGTGCCCCAGGGGGTGCTGCGGCTGCCGCCTCAAGCGCACGATGAAGCCAAAGCCTTGAAGGCCCACGAGGAAGGAACCCCCGGAACGGTCATTCTGGTCACGGTGTTCTTCCTGTGTTTCGTGCTGTATTACCTGACCAACTGGCAAACCCTGTCGAAACTGTGGCAGGTGGGTTAACCCATCGCTTTCTTTTCTTGCTTTCTTTTTCCGCCGGAGGGCCTTGCCAGCCCCCGGCGGTTTTTTTTTGTAGGCCCCTGGGGTAGATTGAAAGGCAAGATTGCTTCACCCCATCGAGATTCCTTTTCTCTTTTTCCGGAGCCGCCCCTTGACTCGTTCTCTGCCCCCGTTGTGGTTTTACCTGTTGGTAATGGCCTTGTTCGCGGCGCTGGCCAGCCCCGCCCAGGCGGCCCCCACCGGCAGCGTGACCGGACGGCTGACCGGTGACGCCGACCAGGGCTCCATGGCCGGCAAAACCGTGGTGCTGCTGCAAATGCGCATTGGCCCCCAGGGTCAACCCCAGCCGGTGGGCCCCCCAGACCGCACACAAACCGGCCCCGACGGCGGTTTTGTGTTTGAGAACGTGCAGATTCAGGTAGGCACGGTGTTTCAGGTGGGCAGCCGCACCCGGGGCGGAGAACTCACCGCCACCCGCCCCTTTACCTTTCCTCCTCGCGGGGGGCGGATCACCATGAACCTGCATTTGGCCGAGCGCAAAGCACCGGTGGATGCCGAAAGCCCGCCGGTGTGGTTTCAACGGGTGATCGTGGCGGTGGAAGCCAGGAGCGGCCAGGCCGCCGTGACCGAAGTCATTCACCTGGTGAACAACACGGGCAAACTGGCCTTTGGGCCGGAACATCCCCTGCGGATTCCCATTGCCCCCGGCACCGACACCCTGGAACCGGCCGAAGGTTTGGATGAGAGCAACTTGAGAAAAGAGGGCCAAGAAGCCGTCATCACCCGCTATATGCCCGCGGGGCGGACGGTGATGATTTTTGCCTACATCACCAACACCCCCCTGGGCTCTCTCAACTTGGACCGCCGCTACCCCTACCCCGTAGAGGATTTCGCCATCTATTCCCCCGCCCAAGACAAACTGATCATTGACGGCACCGGGTTGCTGCCCAGGGCTCCGGAAAACATTCAAAATACCTTGTTTCAAGTGTGGGGCCGCGCCAATATTCTAGCCGACACCGAGATCAGCGCCAGCGTGCAGGGGTTGCAGCCTAGCCAATGGATGTTCGGCTTGCCGGCCCTGCTGTTCTTGCTGGTCATGGGTGGGTTGGTGTTCCGCTACCTGCGGCAAACCAAGTAGGGAATTCCAGCATCCCCCTCAACCGTTCCGTTGATTCCGCCGGACGGAAGCCATCCCGTCACTTATCGGCTTCAAACCATCCCCCCCTCCCTGATTGGGGAGGGGGCAGGGGGGAGAGGTGTTGATGGGGGGTGTTGTTGGGAGAGATGTGAAAAATAAAGGTTAAGCAAATGTCTCCGGGAACGGTTACTCCACCCAGGTGATTTGACCCTTCAGGGCTTCCACGTTGGCCGGGCGGTATTCCGGATCGGCGGCCATTTTTTGTTTCACGCTCACGTGCAGGTTGGGGGAGCGGGCCGGGTTCAGGCGGCCGTCTTCCAGCACCCCAATTTCCCGAGGCTTTTGGGTCCAACCCGCGGGCAGCACCCGGTGGGGGTAAATATCGGCGGCGGGGTTGGGGTGAATCTGTTGGAAAGCGTTGTCTTTAAAGGTCAGCCCCAGGGCCTGGGCTTTCTTCATCATATACGCCAGCGATAGGTCCGACAGCCCCTCCTGGGGCACGCCCCCGCCCACGTCCTCGTGGCCGCCGGGGAACCACACTTCTTCCACCTTGTCTTGGCGGTTCATCTGGGTGGGGGTTAAAATTTCCCGGTTCTCATCCACCGCCACCAGGTGCAGGGCCTGCTTAATGTTGGGGGCCACCGTGAGGTTTTTGAACAGGTTGATCTTTTGAAAGGGGCCGTTTGGAATGCCAAAGGCTGCCATGGTCTCCCAAACGCCCACCAATTCAATGTCCACCGGACGAAACCCGCCCCGGTTTTCAAAGGCCACCACCTCGCCCCGCATGTTTTTCACAATGCGAATGGCTTCGGGAATGCCCCGCTGATGAATTTTCTGGGCCAGCATCCGGGCGATGGCCGCCCCCCGGGAAAACCCAAACAGAAAAATGCGGTCGCCGGGGCGGTAGTTCGTCACCAACACCACATAGGCTTGGTCGCGCAGCAAGTCGGCGCTGGCGCCGTCTCCTCCCAGGGGGGGGCCGCCCACAGAGGCCTCGGCCGGGGCCCCAACCCCTGGAAAATAGCGGGCGAACTGCCGGGAAGAATCGGCCAGCAGGCCGTAGAGTTTCAACACGTTGCTGGCCGAGCCGTTGTTTTTTTCATCTCCGGCGGGCAGGTTCCAGGTGCCATCCACGCACAGAACAAAATTCCGCGGGGATTCCTGCATTTGCCCTAAGTTGGGGTAATAGGTGTACTCGTGGCGCATGGTGTGGGTAGGAATAAGGGTGTAAGCCAAGGAAAGAGTGTGGGCGGAATATAACGCAGCCTATTATCCTCCAATTCCCTTCCCGCTGACAAATGCCTGAAGGAACGCCGCCTTGGTCTGGGTTTCCCGGTATTCCTCCTGGGGGTCGGACAACAACGTGATGCCCGCCCCCACCGGCAGTTGAAACCGCCACCTGGGGGGGGTGCTTAGCCCGGAAAACTGGGGAGTGGAATTTTCTGGTATGAGGGTCAAAGTGCGGATGGCCAGGTTGAACACCGCCCCCCCGCCGGGCAAAAAACACCCCACCGCTCCGGTATAGGCCTCCCGGGGGTGCGCCTCCAGCCGAGCAATCCTTTCTACCGCCGCCCCCTTGGGGCAGCCCGTGACCGAGCCCCCTGGCAGCAGGGCCAGCAGGGCCCGTGCTGGCCCAATGCCCGCCGCCAGCCGCCCGGTCACCCGGGTAGAGGCATGCCACAGGGTGGGCAGGGGCCGCACCTGGCGGGGCTGCACCGCCACGCTGCCGGTTTGGCAAACCCGCCCCAGGTCGTTGCGCAGCAAATCGGTGACCATGTTTAGTTCGGCCTGTTCCTTGGGGCTGTGTTCCAGCGCTTGGGCCAATTGCTGGTCTTCCTCTGGGGTGGCGCCACGGGGGCGGGTGCCCTTGATGGGGGTGGTGCTAACCGTTTGCTGTTCCACCGAGAGAAAGTGTTCTGGAGAAAGAGAGAGCACCTGAAACCGCCCCCCCTCCCGCCGGGGGCCCTCCAGGTAAGCGCAATACCCGCCGGGCCGCTCCGCCGCCAGCCAGGCGAACAGCGGGCGGGGGGCGGTGTCGCTCCACCCCGAAATCCAGCGGGCCAAGTTGACCTGGTAGACTTCCCCGTCCCGAATCTGCTCTTGAATCCAGCGAATTTGTTGTGGGTAGTCTTCCTCTGGGGGCGGCGGGTGCGGGTGCAGCCGTGGCGGAAGAGACGCCCCAGGGGGCAGGGATAGAATCCGGATGAGAGCGGACATCTCTTCGTCAGAAGCCGCCGCGCCCTGCCATTGGGGCTGCCCTTCGTTCCATTCCAGCCAACTGGGGAAGGCCATCAGGTGCACCCAGGGCAGCCCGTTGCCGGGGGCTTGATGTTCTGCCAAGCCATGTTTTCCAAAACTGTGGCATCCCCCCTCGTACGACACCATTCCCCCCACCAGCCGCCCCAAGCCCGTGTGGTGCTCCACAAACCGCACCATCTCTTCTGGGTGAAACTCCCCGGCAAACCGGGTAAACCGTTCCACTGGGTTCCAGGCCAGGCGGGGGGTCCAGGCGTCCTCCCCAGCGCCCCACAACATCAGGGGGTCGGCCTGCGGCGGCAGGGCCGCCCACACCCGCCAGGGATCGGCGAACAAAGAGGGCAAAAAAGAGGAGGAGCGAGACATGGCAAACTTTCAGCCAAACGGCCTGGGAAACACGGGAATCAGGGGGCGTCGATCAACCCCAGGGCAGCAAGCCCCTGGCGATAAGCATCGCGCTTGAAGGGCACCACTTCTTCCGGCGCTTGGGCCACGTACACCCAGCGGTAATCATCAAACTCTGGGGGGTGGTGCTGAAAATGAATGGCCGTGACGGGCACTTTCAGCCGTACTAAAAACCAATACTGAGATTGACCCGTGAAGCGGGCCAAGGCGGGCTTGCCCTCGGTCAACCGCCGCAGCACATCGGGGGGGTAAAGGTAGGGGATGGGCTGGGGGGTTTGCTTCACCACTTCCACTTCGTCGGTGCCAATCTCTTCTTTCAGTTCGCGCAGCAAGGCTTGCAGGGGGGTTTCGCCCGGGTCCATGCCCCCTTGAGGAAACTGCCAGCGATATTCTCCCAGGCCGTCTCCCACCCGGCGGAACATCAGCACCTCGTTCCCGCCTTCGCTGGCCACCACGGCCAGCACCGCCGGGCGCAAATGGGGGTTGTCTGCCTGGAGAGTCACGGACTGGGGGGTTGGGTTAGTCATCGGGGTATCTGCTTTTAATGGCCACCACGTGGTCTATATTGCCCAAGAATTGTTCCACCAAGGTGGGGTCAAAATGGGTTCCCGCCATTTTACGCATCATGCTCACCGCCTCGTACCACGAGAAAGCGTCTTTGTACACGCGGCGGTTGGTGAGAGCGTCGAACACATCGCATATGGCCGTGATGCGGGCCTCGAGGGGGATGTTTTCCCCCTTCAATCCTTTGGGATAGCCCGTGCCGTCCCATTTTTCGTGGTGGTGCAGGGCCACCATCGCGGCCATTTCCAACAGGGGCACCTGGGACCCCCGCAAAATTTGATAGCCGATGTCCACGTGAGTTTTCATCAATTCATATTCCGCCGGGGTGAGTTTTTCCGGCTTGTGCAGCACGTCGTCGGGAATGCCGATTTTCCCAATGTCGTGCAGGGCGGAAGCGGGGCGGATCATCCGCTGGGACGGCTCGTCCATGCCAGCCAGTTCAGCCAAGTATTGAGAGTAATGACTCATCCGCTGCACGTGGCGGTGGGTTTCGTTGTCGCGGAATTCGGCCACCCGCATCAGGCGGTTCACGATTTCCTCCTGAGCATATACCAAGTTCTGCTGGGTGTTTTTCAGAGTCACCAGGGTGGTACGCAGGTCTTCCGTCCGTTCCTGAATATCCAGTTCCAGGTTCACGCGTGCTTGGCGCTGGGCCATTTCCAACTGCCTTCGGCGCAGGGCGTTCGTCACGTTGATGATGAGCTCGATGGTCTTGAAGGGTTTGATTAAGTACCCATAGGCCCCTAAGGCCAGCACCTTGTCCGAGTTTTCCCGCTGATCGGAGGCGGTGACCATGATGGTGGCCATGTCGGGGAAGACTTTCAGGGTGCGTTCAATCAGTTCCAGGCCGCTCAACCCCGGCATGTTGATGTCGCACAGCATCAAGTCAAACGTATGCTCGCTTAACTGGGCCAGGGCATCCAAGGCATTCACCGCCTCAACGGGGGCAAAGCCCTCCCGACGCAAAATATCGCAGATCATTTTGCGCACCAGCCGGTCGTCATCCACCACCAGTGTCCGCACCGATTGGGGCGGCGCCAAAGGCGCTTCGGCGGGGGGCTGGGGGTTCGGTGGTTCCATGGGTCTTTGCTTAGGGGGGTCAATATTTAGGGGATAAAAAATAGAGGAAAATTTTTAGGCAAACGGTTTGAACAAACCTTTTGAAAATACCGAGATCAGCGCCCCAGCACCGTGTTCAACACACGGGGGTCGGCCAAGTTGGCAAACAAATGACCCGGTTGGTGGGCGGCCAAGTCTTCCAGAGAATACCGCCCCGTGGCCACCGCCACGGCGGTCCAACCCAGGGGCCGACAACAGGCAATGTCTGCCGGGGTATCCCCCACCACCACCACCGACCGGCCGGGAAACACCGTTCCCCACTCCAAGCGGGCGGCCTCCAGGGCCAGGGGGGGCAGGTCCATCCGGCTTTCGTGGTATTGCCCAAAGGCCCCCAGGGCAAATTCTTCTTCCAGCCCGGCGGCTGATAATTTTAGGCGGGAAGATTCCTCGCAGTTGCCGGTGAGCAGCCCCACCAGCACACCCTCCATCGCGTTCAGCCGACGCAACAGGTCTTTCACCCCAGGATGAACCGTGATGTGCTCCGCCGACATGCGCTGGGGCAGCAAAAAAAAATAAGCCTCCCACAGGGCCTCTAGCCGGGGAGGAACCGCCTCTCTGGGCAAACCAGCCGCCGCGGCAAAGTCATACACAATGGCCAGTTCGGTTTTCCCGTCCATCAGGCGGCCATCGTTGGGCGGGCGCACGCCGTAAACCTCGGTAAAAGCGTCTTCCAGGGCTTTCACCGCCCGCCCGTTGGTGTCGAGCAGAGTGCCATCGATGTCGAACAACACCATCCGGTGAAAGGTATGATCCATGGGTGATGATTCGCGTTCAGCCTGAAAATAAAGCCGTTTTTTCACCGCCAGTGCGGCCCCGGAAAGAGGGCCCAAAACCGCCGGTGAAAGAATATTGGATCCGGTTGATGAACCAAAGTTTACCCCAGGCGCCCCCTGGGGGCAAAAATATTTTTACGGAATTTCTTTTCCATCCGGGGGATTTTTTTCTAAAATAGGTACCATGGTATAAGAGATTCATTCACCCTTTTTCGTTTGGAATGGCCCCATGGATGTCACCAGTGAAATGCTGAACAAATACAACGTATCGGCCCCCCGGTACACGTCCTATCCCGCCATTCCCTTTTGGAAGCCCGCCGACGGCACCCAGGCCGCGGCTTGGATTGCCGCCATGGAACCCGCCCGGCAAACCTCTTTGTCTTTGTACACCCACATTCCCTTTTGCAAAACCCGCTGTTACTACTGCGGCTGTTTCGTGGTGATTTCTCCCCACGAAGAGATTGCCCAGCCCTACGCCGATGCCCTGGAAAAAGAAATGGAACTGGCGGCGGGGCAAATGAAACACCGCTGGCCGGTGGCCCAGTATCACCTGGGGGGCGGCACCCCCAATTACCTAAACATTGCCCGAATGGAACGCTTGGTGGCCAAAGCCCGGGCGTTGTTTCCCTTTCAAGACGATGCCGAGATGAGCATTGAGGTTGACCCCCGCACCCTGAACAAAAATTATCTGGAACGGGTAAGGGCCCTGGGGTTCAACCGGCTGAGCCTGGGGGTTCAAGACTTCGACCCCGAAGTGATGGAAACGGTGAACCGGGTGCAGCCTTACGACATGGTGGCTGGCGTGGTGGAGCAGGCCCGCAAACTGGGCTTTTTATCGGTCAACTTTGATTTGATCTACGGGCTGCCCAAGCAAACCACCGCCACCTTTCAAAAAACCATGGCCCAGGTAAAAACCTTGGGCCCGGACCGGGTGGCGCTGTACCACTACGCCCACCTGCCCGACTCTCATCCCTATCACCGCCGGTTCGACCCAGCGGACCTGCCCGGCAGCCAAGAAAAGATGGATATTTTTCTGCAGGCCAGGGAGCGGTTTTTGTCGTGGGGTTATCAACCCATTGGGTTGGACCACTTTGCCAAGCCCGATGATGACCTGTCGGTGTCCTTCCGCAACCGCTCTATGCGGCGGAACTTTATGGGCTACACCACCAAAGCCGGAACCGACATGCTGGCCTTTGGCATCAGCGCCATCAGCGATTTCAACCATGCCTTCTGGCAAAACGAAAAAAAGCTGCCCCATTATTACAAAGCCCTGGAAAAAGGCGAGCTGCCCGTGATTCGCGGATTGGAGCTGAGCGGAGACGACCGCCTGCGCCGCCAGGTCATCCAAAACCTGTTCTGCCAGGGGGGGGTAAATTTTGGGCAGATGGAGCAGGCCTACCAGATTCCGTTCCAAAGCCACTTTGCCGGAGAACTGGAAGCCCTGGCCCCCCTGCAAGACGATGGCTTGGTGACCCTTTCTCCAGAGGGCATCACCGTCACCGATCAGGGGCAGTTGTTCCTGCGGAACATCGCCATGACCTTCGACGCTTACCTGCGAAAAGGCAGCAAACCCCCGGTGCAGTTCTCTCGCACGGCATAACGGGCGCCCCACAACCGGGATGGACAACCTCACCCCCAGAGAACCCCCATGGCTGCGTCTCCCACCGATCAGGCCGAACGGATTTTGGCCGGAAAAAACAAAGAAACCATCCAGCGCCTGATGCAGGGGGTAATGCCCGTGCTGCAAGAAACCTGGGGAAACCCCGGGCGCTTTCAAGAAAAAGCCGTGGAGGCCCTGGACAAAGCCGCTCCCAGCTTGCTTTCCGAGATGGAAGCCGTGACCCTGTCTGGCCCCCTGGCCCAAAGCGTGTATCACCTGCTCGATGTCCACTTTCGCGCGGCATCGTCCACCCCAGAATTAAACGCCCTGCAAGTGAAGCTGGGAGCCAGCATGGTGTCTCCCTTCCGCCAGGGATGCCTGTGGCTGGCGGTGAAACTGCGCCAAGCCCAGTTGGTGTACCTGTCGGGGGAAGGCAAGGGCGCCCTAACCCGGCTGGCGGCGGGGCTGCAAAAAAACCTGGACAACCTGCCCCCTGAGTTGCGGGGCCTGGAACCCACCACCCTGGCTCGTCTGGAGTCGAAGCTGGCCGACGTCACCCTGCAGATTTTGGGTCAGGCGTTGGGGCGGTTCTCGGCGGCCACCCTGGCTGGCCGCCTGCTGGAAATGGCCCGCGGCCAAGCCCGCATAGCTCCAGCGGCGGGGGCCGCGGAAGCCACGGCACCATCGGGGTACGGGGCCCTGCTGGCCCGCCTGGGCGACGCGGTGGTGAAGGCCGAAACCGCCCAGGCCCAATTCCGGTTTTCTCACCTGGATGAAAACGGCCGGAAAACCCTGGCCAACAAAATGCGGCAGGCCATGGGTCAACAGCTTCCCCCCCTGCTGGCCCTGGCGCCGGAAGGATTCGAAACATTTTGCCGGGGAGTAGAAGCCGTGGTGTTCCCCTACCCCGAACAGGTGGAGTTTATCCGGGGGTTTTTGAAAACCCTGTATACCACCGCCAAGCAGGCCGCTTGGTTCAACGATTGCCCCACCCAAGCCAGCATCGTTCAGCAATACCGAAAACTGGCCGAAACCAAAACCATCAACCCCCTGACCCTGGCCCTGGCCAGAACCTTCGCCACCCACTCCCTGGCGGGCGGCGGGTTGACCCAGGCCTCCCTAGACGTGTTCTCCCTGGACCTGGTGGGGGAATTCCATTGGCCCCGCACGGTCGAAGACCTGCTGGCCCAATCGGCGTAAATCTTCACCCCCCAATCCTTTTCTCGAAGCCATCGGCTATTCTCTACAACCGTTCGGTGGATGAAGATTGAACGGATGCAAGCGCATAGCATCGCGGCTTCGAGTGATTCCCAAAAGCACCTCTCCCCTGCCCCCTGGCGGGGGCATCCCCTCCCCAATCAGGGAGGGGAAAGACTCGAAGCCATCGGCTATTCTCTACAACCGTTTGGTTGGTGAAAACTGAACGGATGCAAGCGCATCACCCACCGGAGGGGAGTATTGGGTGCGGATGGGATGCCGCAAATAAAAATACACTTGATCTTGGAAAAACAATTGAATTAAGGTGAGGTGTCCACTGTCGCACTCCTGATCACCCCTCCCCCCCAAGGTGCCCATGCCCCCTGAATCTGGAACTGGCCAAGCGGCCACCATTTTACAAACCTTGTCGGATTTTATCGGCATAGAAGCCGGAAAACTCATTGAGGTCGGCGAGGTACTGGTGGCGGTAGGCTTACTGGTCATGACCCTGATGGAGCTGGTGAAAAACATGTTTCACCTGCGGTTGTTTTTTCACCGCTGGCAGGTGCGGCGCTGGCTGAACGCCCGGCCCAACCCCCGAGCCTACGAGCAGTTGATTCTGCTGGCCACGGGCTCCGCCCCCGGATCGTCTCCTGGCCTGTTGGGGCGGATGTCTGGTTTGCTGCTGGGAGACTTCCACCCCGGCGATGCCCTGTTTGACCAACCCACCACCAAAATGATGGGCCAGATCCAAGCGGCGGCCAACCAGGCCCTGGACTTCCCCCATTTGTTCCCCCATGTGTATGGCGTGTTGGCGGCGGCCTCCCCCGGCACCCTAAGCCCAGAGGGTGAAACTTGGCTGGCCTATGCCCAATCTCTCCAGGGCAAATCCACCAAAGGGAAAACACCGGTGTCGCTGGAGCAGGCCCTGCAAGCCAAAACCCAGGTGACCAAACTGGCCGCCCGCAAACTAGACGCCCTGCAAAACAAAATAGACACCCTGTGGGCCCAACTGAACCAGCGGGTTTCGGTGGTCTCCGGTGCCCTGTTGATTGGCTACGCCCTGTCGAACGGAGCCGGGCGTGAAACGATGAGCGGATGGACCATCGCGGGCCTGGCGGTGATGGGCGGCATGATCTCTCCCTTTGCCAAAGACGTGGTGTCGGCGCTGGCGGGCCTGAAAAAGAGGGGCTGACCCATGGACACCCAACCCTGGCTGGAATTGAGCTTTCGGCAATCCCCCGTGGGGGGAGACACCCAAGAAGCCCACGGCGATATTACCGCCCTGGGCGAAGCCCTGGCCGGAGACCCCGCCCTTGGCGTGGTGTTTCTGGTGCATGGGTTTAACGTAACCCAGGCAGAGGGGCGAGAGGCTTATCGGGGGATGAACTTGGCCCAGGGGGCCCTGGCCCCCGGCCGCGACAACACCCCCCTGGCGTCGGGGCGGCAGGTGGTGCAGGTGTTTTGGGCCGGAGACCTGGACGCCCCGGAACTGGCGCGGCCCGCCTTTTATCCCTTTGCCATTGGCCGGGCCAGAGAAACAGGCCGGTTGTTCGCGGCCTTCCTGAGCAGCCTGGGGGCCCACCGCCCGGCGGACCAACCGCTGTCGGTCGAATTCATCGGCCATTCCATGGGCTGCCGGGTCATTCTGGAAACCCTGAAAAACCTGCCCGTGAAAGATCGGCTGTGGATTCACCGCGTGTTGTACTTGGCGGCGGCGGTGCCCACCCATAAGTTAGAAACCGGTAAGCAGGGAGACCTGCGCCCCACCTGGCTGCAATGGAGCCAGGGAGAGATTCCCTGGCACAGCCTGCATTCTTGGGATGACCTGGTGCTGACCTATGCCTTTCCCCTGGGGCAAAGCCTAGGGGGGCCGGGAGAAGGCGTGCTGCCCACCGCCTTGGGCCGAAACCATTGCTGGATTCCCCTGCCCTACTTTCAGCAAACCCGCATCGCCCACGCCGGGCATTCTGACTATTGGGGGAACCAACTGCAAAACCCCGGCGGGTGCTCCAAAGAAGAAACCCAGGCCAACAAAGATGCCGCCTGGGCCATCAACCAATACATGGGTTTTACCCAGGGCGGCCCCCGAGAATCCGCAGCCCGAGAAACCGCCGCTCGGGCGGTGATGGAAGCTCAGTCTGCCGGGCTGGAGCGGACCACCCCCCAAGTGGATTTATAATCTTCAACACGATCAAACCGTTAGCCCATGGGGCCCATTTGTGGTTTGTAAACCCCGCCAGGAGAGGATAGAGTGGAGGTAACCTTCACTGGGCAGTTCTTGATCTTCTGCCCCTGCGTCGCCCGAATCCCCCGCTTCCCATGACCAAACGAGAACGCACTTACTACCGCGTGACCTTCACCAATGAAGTCGGTGAAGAAGAAGAAATCATCCAGGTCACGGCCCGGTACGTGTCGCCCTCCGACATGTACGGGCTGGTGGAAATCTCTGGCTTTGTGTTCCCCGAAGGGGGCCTGCTGCACAACCCCCAAACCGAACGGATCCGCAAAGAATTCGCCGACATCAAGCGCACCTGGCTGCCCTACCACGCCATTTTGCGCATTGACGAGGTGAGCGATGCCTCTGCGGCGGACCTGCGGGTGGTCCCCATGGACGGCACCCGTAAATCCCCCGAAAAAGTTCCCTCCAAAAACAGTTAGGGGCCCTTTACTCGAATCCACCGGCTATTTCATTCGGCCGTTCGGATGGGTCGGGTGAACGGAAACAAGCAACGCCCTAACGCCATTGAACTCCCCCTCTCTTCGGGAGAGGGGGGCGGGGGGTGAGGTCCAATGGCTCGAATCCACCGGCTATTCTATTCTCCTGTTCGGATGGGTCGGGCGAACGGAAACAAGCAACGCCCTAACGCCTTTGAACTCCCCCTCTCTTCGGGAGAGGGGGGCGGGGGGTGAGGTCCAATGGCTCGAATCCACCGGCTATTCTATTCTCCCGTTCGGATGGGTCGGGCGAACGGAAACAAGCAACGCCCTAACGCCTTTGAACTCCCCCTCTCTTCGGGAGAGGGGGGCGGGGGGTGAGGTCCAATGGCTCGAATCCACCGGCTATTCTATTCTCCCGTTCGGATGGGTTGGGCGAACGGAAACAAGCAACGCCCTAACGCCATTGAACTCCCCCTCTCTTCGGGAGAGGGGGGCGGGGGGTGAGGTCCAATGGCTCGAATCCACCGGCTTCGAGAATCAAGAGGTGATTGAAGAATAAACGGGGAGAGAAAAACCGAACCCTTTACCAGCGGTATTCAACCCGAGACCCAGGCCGCAACCCCAACCGTTCGGCCTGCCCGGCAGCCAGTTCCAGCACAAAGTTGGCCTCGGCGTCTGGGGCATAGGTGGGCAAATCACCATCGGGGGTGCCGGGGGGCTGGAACGGCACCCTGGAAGCCACGTACACCACCTGATTGTTATGCAACCACACGATATCAATGGAAAACACCATTCGCTTCATCCAAAACCCATAGCGCCCAGGGCTGGCATACACAAACAACATGCCTTCGTTGGGCCCCAGCCCTTTCCGCCCCCCCAACCCCATGGCCCGCAGGGCGTCGGAGTCGGCGATGTCTACCCGAATCTCCTTGCCCCCCGCCACCACGACGGCCTGATTCATGCCTTGGTTCTTGGCCCCCCTGGCGGGGGTCCCCTGTAGAACCGAGATGCTTAGGGCCAGCACCAGCAGGCCTTTCCCTAACCATGAGAAGCGCACATGTTGATTGGCGGACTTCAAACGCATAGCGGAACCTGGAGAGAATGGGATGGGGAAGGCTGATCTTTCGGTATGATAAGATGGACAAGACGGATAAGACCGAATGTGTTGCATGGCAACCGTAACCCGTACCGTTAGGCCATGGCGGCCACCTTGGCCAGCCGTTTTTTCACCATATCCCGCCGTAGGGGAGGAAGATAGTCAATGAACAATTTTCCCTCCAGGTGATCCACCTCGTGCTGCAGGCACACCGCCTCCAGACCCTCCAAGGTTTCCCGGCGGTGTTCCCCCTCCACCGTTTGGTATTCCACCGTTACCCGGCGGGAGCGCTTTACGTCGGCCCGAAATTCGGGAACGCTGAGGCAGCCTTCTTCCCCCACCCATTCGCCTTCTTGTTCCGTCAGGCGGGGGTTCACCCACACCCTGGGCTTCCGCAGGGCGGGGTCATCGTCTCCAGCGAAAATGTCGGTCACCACCAACCGGATGGAGCGCCCCACCTGGGGGGCCGCCAAGCCCATGCCCTCATTTTGATACATGGCGGCGGTCATCTGCCGGGCCAGCTCGGCCAAGGCGGCATCGAAGGTTTCCACCGGATCGGCTTTTCGCCGCAGGAAGGGATCGGGGAAGGTCAGAATGGTAAAGGGGGAAGACATAAGTAAAACAAGCTCCTAAGAACAATCTTCCGTAAACCGTCTGGGTAAAACCATCGCCCAGTGAGCGCGGGGTGGATGGGTTATATTTTAACGCCAGAATGCGCCCCGATCAATGGGATGGTAACTTGGTCACAGTGTAACCTCTGGGGGGATACTATCCTAAGATTGTCTGGATGATCGTTGTCCGTGAAAACCAGGGCTATGCCCCCGGCAAGTCAACGGCACAAAACAACTGAATAACGGAACCTTTCGCGAAATCTTCCGTTACAACCACAAGATCAATTGGAGGAACAGCCCATGAGTTTGGTCATGGAATTAACCGATGAAACGTTTGTGAAAGAAGTGGTCGAAGCCGGGGTGCCGGTGATGGTGGATTTCTGGGCCCCCTGGTGCGGGCCTTGCCGGGCCGTGGCCCCCACCATGGAGGAAGTGGCCAGCGAGTTTCAGGGCCGGGCCAAGGTGGTAAAAGTCAATGTGGATGAAAACCAGGGCGTGTCTGGGGCCATGAACATTCGCTCCATTCCCACCGTGGCGGTGTTTGTGGGCAACACGGTGGTGGATATGCGGATGGGGGCCCTGCCCAAACCCCATTATCAGCAGATGTTGAACAATGCCTTGGCTGGCCAGGGAACTTCTCCCACAGCCTAACGTTATACCATAGAACGAGACGCCGTGGGTTCCGGTCGCAGCCCCCCCCTCCCCAGCGACCGGAGCCCCGGCGTTCCTCGTTTTTTCCCCATCGGATTCTTTCCCTTCCTTTTTTATCCCCTTTATTCTCATTTCTTCTTCCGCCGTCCCGATACTCGAAGCCAGCGGTTATTCTGTTCATCCGTTAAAGCACCCCTCCCTGGCACCTTCGGTGCCTGTCCCTCCCCATCGTGGAGGGACAATACGGCTTAGGCCGAGGGGTGGAGATAGAATCCGTTTGGATGAGGAGACCGGAAGGAAGCAAGCGATTAACTTTTCGGCTTCGCTTTATTTCCCCTCCACGAAGGGGAGGGGATGTCCGCACAGCGGGCAGGGGAGGGGTGCTTTACGAGAGGGGCAGTGCTCGAAGCCAGCGGTTATTTTCTTCAACCGTTCAGTTGGTGAAAACTGAGCGGAAACAAGCAACGCCCAAACGCCATTGAGCTCCCCCTCTCTTCGGGAGAGGGGGCGGGGGGTGAGGTCCAAATACTCGAAGCCATCGGTTATTTTCTTCAACCGTTCGAATTGAGAAGACAGGAGGGCGGAAATACACCCCCCGATTGCGAACTGCCCCCCTTAGGGGGCGGGCTGAGGGGGCTGAGACGAGGCAGGTTCAGTAGGTGGAGCTGGGGCGGGAGCTTCCAGCATGGGCGCCGCAGTGGTGCCGGGGATATCCACAAACGGGATGTTTTGACGGAACAACACGCCTTCTTCCGGCGGGCGGCTGCCCTCGAATAAAACCGGGTCACTGGCGGTGAGGTACAAGATGAGGGTTTTTCGGGCTTTCTCCTGGTTGTTCATCCGCCGATACACCCGGCTGAGCCGCTCTAAAAACACCGTGCGGTAATGGTTGTTTTTTTCCAGCCCGGCTTCGAGCAGATCCCGGGCCAGCACCCAGTTGCCGCTTTCTTCGGCCACCCGGCTGGCCCCCTCAATCAACCCATAGTTTCGGGGATACAACGCCAGCCCCCGGTTGAACACCGCTTCGGCCTGCTTCAGGTTTCCCTCCATTTGATACAGGTTCCCCACGGCCCGGTGAAAGGCCCCCAGGCCTTCTCCCCGGGTAAGGTAGGGGGTGAGCATTTGCAGCGCCTTGCGGGTGTTTCCCAGGCGGCCTTCCGCGGTACCGGCCAGATACACCGCCTCCCAGGGGGGGTCTTTCATGGCCAGCAGGGGTTTCGCCCCCTCCAGCGCGGCATTGTAATCGCCTTGAATGTAGGCCAGCCTGGCCCGGGCAAACAAGATGGCCGTTCCATGGTCGGGCAGCCCATCCAACACTTGTTTGGCTTCCGCAAAGCGGCCGGTCAGGGTGAGCCACTCCCCCTTCACCAGCAATCCCCGAAAATCGGTGGGGTTCAATTTCAAGTATTCTTCAATCCGCAGCCGTGCCTCCTCCAGTTTTCGCTCGGCCATCAGCCGCTGAATTTTCAGCAGCTTGATCTGCGGATTTTCCGGATTGATTTTTTCCGCGGCGTTCAACAGGGTTTGCGCTTGGTCGGTTTCCTCTGCCCGGAACAGCAGCACGGCTTTCCAATACAGGGCTTCCTGTTGGTTGGGCTCAATATCTAGCAGGGTATTCAGCGATTCCATGGCCTGGGGGTGTTCCCCCCGGGAGATGGCCCCCCTGGCCAGGGCCAACAACACCCCCGGATGGGAAGGTTGGTGGCGGGCCAGCCCAGCCAGCAACTGGTCGGCTTGTTGAATTTCTCCTTTGCTCCGCAAGATCTCCACCCGCACCAATTGATCTTCGGTTTCCAAACCATCTTTTTGGCGCAATTGGCCCATCACCTTCAGGGCGTCGTCCCATTCCTGTCGCTGGTAATGAATATCCAGTTGCTCACGCAGCAAATCCGGGTCTCCCGGCCACTGGCGAAGGTCATCGCTGATCACCAGGGAAGCCACCGAAAAGTTACCGCTGGCCTTCAAGATGCGAATTTTCAGCACCCGGGCATCGTGATCGTTGGGAGACACCCCCAGGGCGGCTTCCACCTCTCGGCGGGCCTCGGCCTGGCGGCCCAAGGCAAACAGCATGCGGGCATACTGAAACCGGCCTTCGAAATAACGTGGATCCCGCGCGGTGATTTTGGCTAAGATTTCCAACCCGCGGTCGGTTTGGTTCACCAGTTCATGGGTCATGGCCAGTTTCACGCTGGCCGACAGCAGGTCGGGGTCTATTTGGCTGGCTTGGTTGTAGGCCATCAGGGCGGGGAAATACTTCTTTTGCCCCAGGTTGGCATCCCCCAGGGTCACTAAAATTTGGGCGTCGTAGGGATTCAACTTGGCAGCCTGGGCCGCGTAGGGCTCGGCTTCGGCGGGTTTGTTTTCTTTCACCAGCACCTGGGCCAACTCATGCAGCAATTCGGCATCCTCCGGCTGGCTCTCAACTTGTTTCCGGAGTTCCAACTCTCTCTGGGCCAGCTGGGTGGATAGTTCTTTGGCGCGCCAGGGGTTCAGCACCGACAGGTCGGAACAGCCGGAGAGGACGATCAACACGCCCGCCAACATTCCGGCCAATCCCTTTCCCGTTATTGCCGAGCGGCTTCTGCCGGCTGCACCTGAACCACGGGAGACAGCGGCCCCTCTCCGCCGAATTGATCCACCAGCCGCAGGGCATACTCCACCCGTGGGGAGGGCTTGGTCGGATCGGGTGTGGGGATGGCATCGGTCCAATGGTAGATATCCAAAGGTTTGGGGTTCAGGGGGGCCAAAGGCCAGGGGTTACCCTCGATTCGACGGTAAAGATTGGCCCTGAAATAGCGGACCTGGGTCTCCCGGGTTTCTGCTGGGTGATAGGAACGCAAAACTTGTTCCCTTCGGGGCTGCCAAGACAAAAGAAGGTTCCTCCGCCCCGTGGATTCCCGGGAGGAACCATTGGAAGGTGATTCCCAGGCCCAAGATACCGAGTGGGCTGGGATTTGGTTGAGCCGACCCAGGGGCAATTTAGCGGAAGGGTCTGATATTCCGGATGAATACCTCACAGAAATCTGAAATTCCCACTTTCCCGGCGTGGGGCGCATTCTGTACAGGGTAAACAGGCGGTCAAACTCCGCTTGCACCTGGTCGGACCCTTCCGGCAGAAAAGCCTGTTCCGTATTGGGAGAACAGGTCTCACAATCCACCGGATACACATCTATCCGCAGCCAGTACCCCATCACCTCTCCCCATTGGCCGCGCAAATCGGCAGAGGGACGGATCCAACTGATCAGGGCGTAATCTTCCCGCTGCTGAATCCGCACCCCGGTGAGGGGGGGAATTCGCCGCAAGTCGGGGTGGGGGGGGGTTTTATACCCACAACCGGCAGGGACCAACAAACACCCCGCCACCACCCACCACGACCACATCCTCCGTTTTCCTTTCATATTACCAAGACCTTTGGATTTCCGGCAAATATCCGGGGGTGGGGAAATTAGGAGGGTTGAGGAGAAGACAGGCCCCCGCCCAGACCACTGCCTTGGTGCTCTCGCAGGGGCTGCTGAAAGTGAATGTGCACCCGGTACATGCCGATTTCTCCCGGCACCCGTTCGGTTTTCATCACCGTGCCCTTGGTGGGCTGATACAATCCCGTTCCATCGGGCTTGGGAAATTGCAGCACCAACGTGGTTCCCAGGCCATAGTTCAGGTTGGAGCGAACGACGCATTTTTGAGACGATACTTCCTCGCACTCCCCCCGGGAAGCGTTGCGGTCGTGAATCAGGGCCACTGGCATCCGGGTTTCAAACGAACGAGAGGATTCCAGGGCGATTTTAAAACTATCGGCCCCGGAAATTTGCTTGCGTACTTCCACGGCTTCTTGCACTTTTTCTAAAAACTGCCCCGCCGAGAAGGGCTTACCCAAAAACACATCGGCCATGGCGTCGAGGGCTTGGTTGGCGGCTTGGGGGGTGTTGTCTTGAGAAGTGAGCAAAAAAGCCGGTTGAAATTTGATGTCCTTGTCGCTCCGAATCCGGGTGAGGATGTCGATCCCACCCATTTCGGGGAGCAGGTTCGAGCAGATAACCACCTGAAAGTTTTTATCTTTTTTCCATGCCTGCCAGGTTTCCGCCCCATTCTCTTGGGTGGTGATTTTATAGGCCCCGGCGTCTTTCAAGGCTTTGGTCATCATGCCCAGCAGGGCTGTGTTTTGCTCGGCCACCAGGTAATGAAACCGGCGCAGTTCATCGCTGAGGGTGGGTTGATCGGCCATGAGAAGGGCTTCCAAAAAGGCGGGGTTTCTTCGGGTTAAGGGTCAAACTTTTTTTATGTTAGCGGGTTATCGAGAAAAACGGAACCGTGTAGGATGGCCCCATGGCCTTTCCCCAGGCAGGAATGGTAAGAACAAGAAACTGTGGGAACAGGGTCCCCATTTCAGGAAGGAGAAAGCAGATGACACGGTCAGGAAGACGAATTCAGGGCCTTGGGCAGCGCATCCTTTGGGGGCTGATCTTCGCCGGAGCGCTGGGGGGGCTCCCGGCCCAGGCCACCCCCAACCGTTACGAGGTGCAGGCCCTGGAGGAAGAATCCATGAAATCCTTCCGCCGCATTTTAACCATGTGGCAGGAAGAATCGTTTTTTGAGTTGTATGACGAAGGGTGGGCCGACAGCAAAAAACGAATTACCCGCGAAGACTTTGCCCAGCGGATGGTGGGGCAGAATTGGGTACCCGTGGGGCGGCCCGACCCTCGGTTTCTGAAGGCCGATTTCCGCTTTCGCACCATGGTGTACATTCGCGCCAAGCTGACTTTTCAAAACAAGGCCAACAAAAAAAACCTAACCCGCGACCTGAACATGCTGCTGTTAAAAGAAGCCGATGGCCGCTGGAAGGTGGACCTGGTGGAACTGGTGCGGATTCCCTACGGCGGGGCCTAACCCCGGAAGATCACCAAACCTTGGGCAGCAGCCGTTTTAACCCCTGGGTATGGGTTTTCCAGGCAGTGTCTTCCCCCCAGCGGGCCTCCTCGGCCCTGATCTGCCACAGCACTGCCCCCCCCACCAAGCCCCCCCCCACCGCCAAGGACCACCAGCCCCCGGTCAACAATTCCACCGCCAGCACTTCCCCCAGCACCGCGGCGTATTCTGGATGGCGGAGAAACCGGTAGGGCCCCTGGGTGACTGGGGGGAGCGACAGGTTTTTCGGGGCATGGGGGGCTTTTGGCCCTGGGTTGACAGGCCATTGCTCCAGAGAAGCCTGGGCCCAGCCCCGCAGAGCCAGGGTGCCCCCCCACAGCCCCAACCCCACCACCATGGCCCACCCCCCAACGTGGGGGCGGTTCATTCCGTATTCTCCCAGCGCAAGGCCAGCCCACACCAGGGTGGCCCCATAGGGGGCCCAACCTCCGGAAGAATGCTCGGAGGGTTCGAGGCGGGCGGGGGCCCCGCGCCAGCGGCGCAGCTCCCACAGGCTCCTGAAGCCAATGGCCACCGGAACCAAGTAGGGAAGAGACAGCAGCCGGATGATGCTTTCAGGGATCATGAAGAACGGAAGGATGTGAAGAGTGTGGGGGAGCGTATGGGGGGAAGACTTTCGTCTAACTTCTATTTTCCCCTCCCCCCCGACCATACCGGAAGGAACTGTTGAACAGACCTAAAACTGAGAGAGTTCCTGGGGAGATTTCAGGTCAATACTGGCCTGCTCTCTCAGATGAAAAAACAGTTTCTCCCGGAAATAACTTTCCCACTCGGCGTACATACGAGAGCGGATCTCGTTTTTTCGCTCTTGTTCTTTTTCCGGGTTGGCGATGAACCGCCGCTTCAGCAGCAGCAGGTAAATATCCGCGCCGGAACCGCTGACTTGAACAGGCTGGCTGTCTCGCAACCGGAAAGCGGCGGAACGAAACGCCGGGTTGTTGCCCACTTTGGGGATGGGAGCCCCCGCCGTGACGGTGGTGGTTTCTACCCGAGCGCCCATGGAGCGGGCCAGTTGGGCCAATTCTTGGGGGGTTTTGATCCGGCCAGCCTGGGCCTGAGCGGCTTGGCGGGTTTTGTCTTGCCGGGCCCGCTCCAAGGCCCGCTGGGTGACCTGGTCCCGCACCTCATCCAGGGGGCGCACATGGGCCGGTTCCACCGCGGTCACCCGGTAAATCACATGGCCCATCACTGGGTTGCGGCGCCACAGGCCCCCGGCCCCCGGCTTTTGCCCACGAGCCATGGAAAACAATTCTCCCGCCGACCCCAGCCCCGGCAGCAGAGAAGCCCCGTTGAACGAGGGGGTTTCGGCCAGGGGCCGACCAGCCGCATGGGCCGCGGCCTCAATGCCCTTGTCGGCGGCCAGGGCGTTCAGCCGATCCAATTCGGTTTCCAGTTTGCGCTCGGCCCGCATGTCCAACAGTTTGCGCTCAATGCCCGCTTTGGCTTGGGCAAAGGGGGTCACGCTGCCGGCTTTCACCGCGGTGGCTTTGATAATATGGAAACCAAACGGCGAGGTGACCACGTCGCTGATTTCCCCCGGTTTCAGGGCAAAGGCGGCCGCTTCAAACGGCCCCACCATTTGGCCATGACCAAAAAAGCCCAGGTCTCCCCCCTGGCCGCGGCTGCTGTCTTGGGAGTATTTTTTCGCCAACTGCGCGAAATCGGCCCCTTTGCGGGCTTCCTCCCGAATGGCCTTGGCCTGCTTCAATAACTTCTCCCGTTCGGCGGGGGGGGTGTCTTTGTTCACCTTGAGCAGAATGTGACTGGCCCGCACCTTTCCAGGGGTAGAAAACTCCTGAAGGTTCCGCTCGTAATAATGCTGGGCGGCTTTTTCGGGCAGGGTGGTTTGGGCCCGCACCTGGTCTAGGGTCAGGGTAAAGTAACGCACCCGCATGGTTTCCGGCACGGAATACATGCTTTGGCTGACCTCGTATTCCTGCTTGATGTCGGCCTCGCTCACGGTTGCGTCTTTCACCTGAGCCGGGTCCAGGCGCACAAACTCCACCTCCACGGTTTGGAACTCTTCCTGGTAGCGGCGGTCCACTTCGGCTTGGCCCACAAATATTCCCAGGGTGGCGTTTTGGTGAAATTTCTTGGTGAGCTGCTCTTCACGGATACTGGCTTCGTACTGCCCCGGAAGCAGGCCGTTTCGGCTGAGCAGGTTTGTATAGGCAGAATAATCGAAGCGGTTTCCCGACTGGAAGCCGGGATTGGTGCGAATGACGGTTTCTACCTCGTAATCGGTCACCAGCATTCCCCGCTTTTTGGCGGCCTCCAGCACCAGCAGCCGCTCAATCATTTCATCCAACACCCGGCGGGCAAGATTGGTCTGACGGGCGATTTGCTCGGTTTGGGGGCCAAACTGACCCCGCATATCGTTCAGTCGATATTGGTAGGCCCGTTCAAAATCTCGCTTAAGAATTTCTTCCCCATCCACCTTGGCCAAAACGGTTTTGCTGGCCTCAAACGAGCCCACGCCAAAGGAGATCACGAAGGTAATGACGATAAACCCCAACAGGGTCTTGATGATCCACGATTGAGAGTGGTTGCGGATGGTGGTGAGCATGGGAGCCTAACTCTGGCATAAAGGTGAACGAAGCTGGGGAATAAGAAATACCCCCTACTTTACGGTCTGGGTGCCTATGGGGTCAATATGCGGGGTGAAGTTCACGGCAAAAACCCTGGTGATGCGGCGGTTGGTGAGGCCGAAGTCTCGAAATAAACCCGGCCATGACAAGACCATAGGGGGATAACATCAGGATATCGGATAGATGGGTCTCAGGATGGCGCCCAGGGGGGGGATCCCAAGAATTTCCGTTAGATTCCGTGGGGCGCTTGGCCTGGTTGGGTGGCCGAGGCGTATCGGTTCATGTAGTCTTGGGCGGTTTGCTCAATGGGAAGAGACAAAGCCGCCGCCACCAGCTTGACAAACCCCCGCACGTACACCGATGCCGGAAGGCTGGAAAACGATTCGGCCTCCAGATAGCTCAGATAAGTTTTCCGGATTTTGGTTTGGCTGGCCAGTTCATCCAGGCTGATGCCCGCCAGCAGCCGGGCGGCTTTCAGGGCCGAGCCATCGAAAGGTTTGGTGCCCGCGATATAGGGCTGCAAGGCGTTTTTCCCCATGGGAGGAAGATCATCCTCTTGGGAAGAAACCGATTGGATGGAGGGTTTGTCTGGAGATGCCGGGGTTTTGGTTTTTCGTTTGGTGGTGGAGGTCTGCTCTTCACTTTGCAGTTGCTGGTCATAGGCTTGGCGCAGGTTCAAGTTGAACAGCGTATTGTAAGCCTTTTGCGTCAGCGTTAAAATCTCCCTGTTTTCCTCGTCGGAAAACAGGGAATAGGTGGCCAGAGAGTTGGACTCGAAAGTTTGCTTGCTCATTTCGAAGGCTTTGCGGATTTGCTCCGGCGTGGCCTCTCTGGGGATACCGAGGATTTCGTAATAATTTTGTTGATGCAAAGGTTTCATGGTATTTTCATTCCCCCACCCAAAATCAGGTTTCCCCGGCCAGTAGGGTCCGGGGGGCCGGGTTGGGGATTGGTCTGAGTATAAAAATGTTTTTGGTGTAGAGATAGGTATACCCGAAAAGTCACTCGGGTTTCAACTGTTGATTGGACAAAAGATTAAAGGCGATGGTTTCAAAACTACGGAAGAGTTTTCCTCCCCCCATGGCGGCCAAAGGCTGGCGGGTGCGGATGGAGCGCCACACTTGGTCGTCGTTTTCCAGATAACCCACAAAATCCACTTCCAGCCCGAAGTATTTCTGACAGGCCGCCTGCATGGCAAACCCAATCCGGATATCGGCCAGGGAGCGCACCTGATTCAGCACAATCCGGGGGCGAAACTGCTTCAGAGAGTCTCGCAACATTTGGCCGGTGGTGGGATCCATTTTCACCACCTGTTCCACCAGTTCCGCCGGGGTGCGAATGCCCGCGTCGTTGCGCCGGTCGGAGGCTTTCTCCACCAGGTCCCGCACCGCCGGGTCCGAGGCCAGCACGATCAAACGGCGATAGAGGGCGCTTTTGATGAAGCGATAGGCGTTTTCCACCGAGGTCGGCTCGGGCATAACGACCATCACGCCTTTGTCGGCCACCAGAAAAAAATCGAGGGTGTTGTGGCCGGTGCCCGCCCCCAGGTCCAGTAGCACCACTTCCACATCCACCTCTTGCAGGGCTTTCAATAGTCGCATTTTTTGGGTGTGCTTGGGGTTGGCAATCCCCAAAATGTCTTGCCCGCCGCTGATCAGCCAAACGTTTTCAAAGGGCGTGCGGATGATGGTGTCTTGGATGGGACGGTTGTGGTGAATGAAATCCGAAAGGTTGGCTTCGGGGGCGGGAATGCCCAGGCAGGTGTGCAAATTGGCCCCCCCCAGGTCGGCATCCACCAGCAGCACCTTGCGGCCCTTGCGGCCCAGCACCAGGGCCACATTGGTGGCCAAGAAGCTTTTACCCACGCCGCCCTTGCCGCTGCCGAAGGCGAAGATTTCTTTGTGATCGAAGAGCTGTCCCACGGGTTTCCTTTCCCTTTGGCCCTTCTGGGCCTATTTCCCTTTGGCCCTTGCGGGCCCTTTGGCTCCCATCCTTCTGCCCCACAAAACCAGGGAAACGGAAGGGTTGTGGCCGATCTACCGGCCCAATGCCCAAACAGAAAGCCTATTGAGGCATCCGTTTCAAAGCAAGGACCGGGCCACTGGGTTACCGGGCACGCAAAAACAGCCATCCTCCCAGACCCGTAAACAAAAAATTGGCCATCCAGGCTCCCAGAAAGGGGGTCAACGTCCCCCCCCGGCCCAACATCTGGAACACCTCGTTCGACACCCAAAAGCACAGCCCGATCACAATGGCGATCAGCAACTCACCAGAACCCCGGGCGAATCGCACATGGCCCTGAGACAAACAAACGGCGATCCACACCATCAGGAACATGGCGTACAGGGCCGCGGGGATGCCATACCAAGCCAACAAGGCGTTGGTCACGTTTCGGCCTTCCTGGGCCAGCCGTTGAATTTCCCCATACAGGTCTAAAAACGGGGTGTGGGCCAGGTCCAGGTCCATCGGCCGAAACACCTGAGGAAAGGCCTCTGGGGGAACCCACTGGTTGTCTTGGCTTTCCATCACCCACAGGGTCCCTTCGGCCCGCTGTTGGGAAATACGCTGGAACCGCCACCCCTCCCCGTCCCGAACGCCCCGTTGAATGGCGGCCAGGACCGAAATTTTCCCGGTCAGGGGGTCGGTTTGATACATTTGGATTCCCCCCAGGCTGCCGTTGGGCATGTCCATCCGGCTGAAATAATATAACCGGTTCCCGTGAATGCGCCATTTCTGGCGCTCTGCCGAGGCCTCGGTCAGGCTGGCGTTTTCCGGGTTAAGCCACGGCCGGAAATAACTTTTATTCACGTAAGAAAACGCCGCGATGGGAACCATCAGAACCATCAACGGAATCATCATCCGCAGCGGGCTAAAGCCGGCGCTTTTCATGGCCACCAGTTCCGAGGTGCGCCCAAAGCCGGTGAAGGTAAACAGGGCCGCCAGCAAAATGCCCATGGGCAGCATCAGGTCCAGGGTATCGGGCAGGGTTTGCAGGGTTTTTTCCAGGAACCCCCGCACCCCGGCCCAGCCGTTGAACACTTTGTCTACTTCGCCCAAAAACGTGCTGATCACCACCAGAGTGATTAAAAAAGCCACCACCAGGAACAGATTCTTCAAAAAAGCCCGGCTGACATAGCGGGAAAGAGCATCGGTGGGAAGGTGAATCCCCCAGGCACTGCCGCCCGAAGCCCTGTTTCTCCAGGGGGCACCAGGGTTTAACCGTTTCAACAGCAGCATAACAGGGTTCATGGCCGGGGCTCGAATTCCTCTGGCAGAAAACGGGCGGATTCTGATACATTGTGAAGATGATCCGCCTTGTTATTTCTATCGTATCGTTTTATCAAAGAAGAGTACAAAAGAGTACAAAGCGGTACCCGTCGGTGGCGCCCATGGAGGAAGGAAAAACATGCCAAAATCTATTCTGATTCTGGAGGAAAACTCGGTTGTTCACGGGCTGATTGCCTCCTCCCTCGACGTGGAAGGGGTCACCCTGCATCACGAGTTTGATCCGGCCCGCTTCTTGGAAAAAGTGAAAGAAGTCCGCCCGGACCTCATCCTGATCAGCAATGAGGAACACCAACAGGGTTACCCCGTGTGCCGCCACCTGGGTGCCGATAAAGCATTTTCAGCCATACCATTGATTCTGCTGGCCAATTCCAGAGATTTTTTAGAGCCCCAAACCCTGAAAGACCTGCGCATTTCTGGGGTGATTCGCAAGCCCTTCGAGGCGGGAGACATTCAGCAGCAGGTGAGCAAGCACCTGGATTTGAACGATTTCATGGAATCCTCCTTCGAATTCCGCCGCTCTGGGGCCACTGGAGAGGACACCCCCCATCCCTTGTCGGGGGTGAAGGTGCTGGATTCGGATGTGTTGGGGTTGCTCCAAGATGACCCCGAAATCCCTGAAGAAGAAGCCATTCCAGACGTAAACTTTAACCAGGACCTGGAAACCGAGGGTTGGGGTGCCCAGGCGGCAGCCCCGGCGGCCCAGCCCACCCGACCGTTTGCCCCACAGGCCCCTGCTCCGAACGCGTTTCAACCCCAAGTTGAGACCCAACAAGATTTTTCGGTGGATTCCTTCCAGGAAGAACCCTACCCGACAGAGACCTTCCCATCAGAGGACTTCCAGCCGGAAGAAATCACCGAGTTGGGCGGCCAGGATATTCTATCGGCCCCCCAGCCCGGCCGAGGGGGCATGGCCCCGGCCTTCATGGAACAGCCCCTGAGAACAACCCCCCAGCCCCCTGCCGTGGAACCGGAGAGGGTGGAAGTGGAAATTCACGCCGAAGAAATCGATTTTCAGCGGATGAGCGCTTCGCTGCAAAGCGGAATTACCTTGTTTGAGGAAACCCCGGCCCCGCCCTCCCGCTCCTTCACGACCCCCGAGCCCTCTCGCCCGGCTGGCAAGCCAGCAAGCCAGTTTACTTCCCAGCCGGCCCCCCAGCCCGAACCCATGGTGGAGGCCTCGTCTTTCGACAGTTGGAACGCCGGGGAAGAATTTGACGCCCCTGCCCAGCCTGTGGCTCAACCCGCAGCCAAACCCGTTGCCCAACCGGCCCCCCAGCCTGAGCCAGGGATGGAGCCCCTCGACAGTTGGAGCTCCGAGGAAGACTTTGCGGCCCCCTCCCTGGATGCCGATGAAACCGGGTTTGAAACCGATCTGTCCTCGGCGGAAGAAGAAGAACTGCCCGACGCGGTCCGCCGGATGACCGAAATGAACTCGCCCCTGTCCATGACCCCAGAGGAACGGGCTACGATGGTGGAGGGCATGGCCCAAGAGGAAGGGGTGACCTTCGATTCTTCCGATGCCGAACTGTCTTCCATGGCCGACGACATGCGCAGCGTGGAGCTGGGCCAGCCCGAACCCTCGGCCTTCGAGGCCGCCCTGCCGACCCAAAACATTCCCCGGCGGGCGCCCGAACCAGAGTTTTTCACCACCCCGGATACCTTCAACGCAAACCCGGCAGACACCGCCAAACCTGTCCAAACCGGCCCGGATACCTGGGAATCTCCCTACCTGGAAAGCCCGCTGGAATACAGCATCGAGGAAGAATCCCTGACGGCGGACCCCTTTACCCCAGCGGCGCCCGCCCCGCGGGAAACACCCGACTTCCAGTTTGATGACGGCATGACCTATGACACCGGAGAATCTTCCGTGCCCCCGGCCAGCAGCGGCCTGGATGCCTTTGAGGCCGAAACCATGGAGGGGCTGGACAGCATGACCCGCTCCTTTGAAGAAAAGCATTCCACCGAAACCCCCATGGAGTTCACGCCAGAAATTCATCACGAGAGCCCAGGATGGGAATTCGATGGAGCGGCCCCAGAACCCGTCAAAGAAGAGCCCCTGGCCCTGGATGGATTTTCACGGTCCACCAGCCCCGCCTCGGGAGGGTTAGAAGACCTGGAGGGCGTTCCCTCGTTTGACGAGCAAGAATTTTCCTTCGACGGGGGTGGGTCCTCTGCCGGAGGCTGGGATTCTTCTCCCCAGGGCGGTGAAAGCGATGGCTTTGATGACGCCCTGAGTATGCTGCGGGAAGAAATTTACGCCCACCCGGAAGGCGAGCGGCTGGATGACCTGCTGACCCACGAGGCCGTGCAAGAAGCCGCCGCCAAGTTGGAAATGCCTTCGTTCTCTTCCCACTCCACCTACATTCGGGCCATGGGGGTTTCGGTGCTCCCCGCCCAAGGAGACGTAGCCCCCCAAGAGGATGGATTAGACCAAGGCATGTTTGAAACCGATTGGGCCAACCCCCCCACCAGATTTCAGCCCCCCGCCGGAGACCTGGACGGCCCCCACGCCTACCTGGACGAAGCCAGCATGGCCAAGCTGAACACTGTGCTAGACGAGGTGATTTCCACCTCGGTGCGCAGGGCGCTGGAAGAAGAAGTGCCCAAGATGATTCAAAAAGCCAGGCAGGATAAAGGACGGCATGGAGCTTGACCGTTATTCCCCCGCCCTGCTGGAGGAAAAGTGGTACCGTTACTGGACGGATCGGGGGTTGTTTCAACCCTCCATGGATAAGAACCGCCCGCCCTTCTGCATCGTCATTCCCCCGCCCAACGTCACCGGCTCCCTGCACATGGGCCACGCCTGGGACAACACCCTCCAGGATTTGTTGATCCGCTGGGAGCGGATGCGCGGCAAAAACACCCTGTGGGTCCCCGGCACCGACCACGCTGGCATTGCCACCCAATGGATGGTGGAAAAAATGCTGCGGAAAGACGGCAAAACCAAGGAAGGCCTGGGGCGGGAGGCATTTCTCAAAACCACCCACGCCTTCGCCGAAGAATCGAAGCGAACCATTACCGGCCAGCTGCGGCGGCTGGGGGTTTCGTGCGACTGGAGCCGGGAACGGTTTACCCTGGACGAAGGCCTGACCCGGGCGGTTCGGCGGGAATTCGTGGAACTGCACCGCCGGGGGCTGGTGCGCCGCGACAAACGCCTGGTGAACTGGTGCCCCCGCTGCCTCACCGCCCTGTCAGACTTGGAGGTGAACCACGAGGAAAAAGAAGGGGGCATGTGGCACATTCGCTACCCCCTGGCCCAAGGCGGGGGGCACATCGTGGTGGCCACCACCCGCCCGGAAACCCTGCTGGGAGACACCGCCGTGGCGGTGCACCCAGAAGATGAACGCTACAAGGACCTGGTGGGCAAAATGGTGAACCTGCCCCTCACGGGGCGGGCCATTCCCATCGTGGCCGATGACTACTGCGACCCCTCGTTTGGCTCTGGCGCGGTGAAGGTGACCCCAGGCCACGACCCCAACGACTTTGCCATCGGCCAGCGGCACAACCTGCCCATCCTCACCGTGATGAACGACGACGCCACCCTCAACGACCTGGCGCCAGAAGCCTATCGGGGGATGGACCGGTTCAAGGCCCGCCAGCAAATGGTGGAGGACCTGGCCGCCCAGGGGCTGCTGGAAGGCCACAAAAAACACGTGCACATGGTGGGGGGGTGCAGCCGCTGCCACACCGTGGTGGAACCCCGGGTGTCGCTGCAGTGGTTCGTGAGCATGGAGGCCATGGCCCGCCGGGCGGTGGAAGCCGTGCGCTCGAAGCAGATAGAACTGCTGCCAGACTATCAGGAAAAGATTTTCTACGAGTGGATGAACAACATCCAAGACTGGTGCGTGTCTCGCCAGTTGTGGTGGGGCCACCGCATTCCGGTGTGGTACTGCAGCGCTTGCGGAACGGAACACGTGTCGGAGCAAGACTTGGCCGCCTGCCCGGCCTGCGGCGGGGGGCTAACCCAGGACCCCGACGTGCTGGACACCTGGTTCTCCTCGGGATTGTGGCCGTTTTCGGTGATGGGCTGGCCGGAGAACACCCCAGAGCTGAAGACCTTTTACCCCACTTCGGTGTTGGTCACCGGGTATGATATTCTGTTCTTCTGGGTGGCCCGCATGGCCATGCTGGGGCTGACCTTCATGGATGAGGTCCCTTTCCGCCAGGTATTTTTGCACGGCTTGCTGCGCGACAAAAACGGCGAGAAAATGTCGAAGACCAAGGGGAACGGCATTGACCCCCTGGAGGTGATTGACCAGCACGGCGCCGACGCCCTGCGCTTTACCCTGGCCGCCCAAACCGTGATGGGCAAAGATATGTCGCTGTCGGAAGCGGCCATTGTGGGCTACCGGAACTTCATCAACAAAATCTGGAACGCCACCCGCTTTTACCTGGGCCACCAGGAACGCCTGGGGCCGCCCCCAGCCTGGCAGGGCCGGGCCCTGGGGCCCTTCGATCAGTGGATTCTCTCCCGGGCCGACCTGGCCGCGGGCGAGGCCAACCGCCACATGGAGGCCCGCCGCTTCAACGAAGCGGCCAAGGCCTTGTATCAGTTTGTGTGGGGCGAACTGTGCGATTGGTATGTGGAAACCGCCAAGCCTTCGCTCACCGGCGGCGATGCCCAGCGGGCCCTCACCACCCTGGGGGTTCTGCGGAGCGTGCTGGACCAGGCCCTGCGCCTGCTGCACCCCTTCATGCCTTTTGTCACCGAAGAACTGTGGCAGGCCCTGCGGGGAGACGCCCAGGAAAACGAACGGCAGGGCCTGAGCGTGATGGTGCAGCCCTACCCCCAAGGAGGGGAGTACGCGGCCCCGGCGGAGCAGGTGGCCCGGGCCGGAGGGGTGATTGCCGTGGTGGAAGCCCTGCGGGCCATCCGAGGGGAATACAACGTGCCCCCCAAGCACAAAATCGAAGCGGTGCTGGTGACCACCCGGGACGACCTAAAATTGGCGGTGGAGGGCGAGGGCGACATGCTGCGCTTCTTGGCGGGGGTGGCCCGGCTCGACATCGCCCCGGCCCAGGCCGAACGCAAAGGGTACAGTTCCGCCGTGGGGGAAGGATTCGAGGTGCTGGTGTCGCTGGCGGGGCTGGTAGACACCGCCGCGGAACGCGCCCGGATGGGCAAAGAAATGGGGCGGCTGAAAGAAAAAGCGGAGATGCTGGCCGCCAAGCTGGACAACCCAGCCTTCCGCGACAAAGCCCCCCCGGCGGTCATTGAAAAAAACCGGGCAGAACTGGCCAGCCTGGAAGAACAAATGGCCGCCCTGGCCAACAGCCTAGAGGCCCTGCCAGGATAGCCCCAGCGCGAAGCAGAACGGGGAACGCACGCAACCCGCGCGAAATTCCTGACGAACACCTGATTTTACCGAAGGCCATTTTAGTAAGCCAAGGGGCATCAAAGACCACAGCCCCCGAAGTTTTTCATCCATGGAGACCGAATCTGCCCTGGCTTCAACATGCCTTGGGTGTTCAACATCACGACGTCAACCGACGTATTCTTTTGAGCGAAAACCACCATGACCCACAAAATTCTCATCACTGGCGCCCTGGACCCCCTGGCCCTGGAAATCTTCTCCAAGGCCAAAGACGTGAGCGTGGACTACAAGCCCGACATTCCCTACGCCGAGGTGCTGAAGATCATCGGCGACTACCACGCCCACGTCAGCCGGTCGGAAACCGACGTGACGGCGGAGATGATTGACAAGGGGGTGAACCTGAAGGTCATCGCCCGGGCGGCGGTGGGCATTGGCAACATTGCCGTGGAGCACGCCACCGAGAAGGGCATTCTGGTGATCAACACCCCAGGCAAAAACACCAACTCGGCGGCAGAGCTGGCCTGGGCCCTGCTGCTGGCCGCCATGCGCAAGGTGGTGAGCGCCCACCTGAACGTGGCCGGGGGCGGCTGGAACCGCCACAAGTTCACCGGCAGCGAACTGATGGGCCGCACCATCGGCATCATCGGCCTGGGCAACGTGGGGCACCGGGTGGCCCGCTTTGCCAACGGGTTCGACATGAAAGTGCTGGCCTACGACCCCTACATTGCCGATGAGGTGTTTGAGTCTCACCAGGCCCAGAAAGTGGACCTGGCCACCCTGCTGGCCCAGTCGGACGTGGTGAGCCTGCACGTGCCCAAGACCAAAGAGACCACCAACATGATTTCCGCCAAGGAAATTGCCCTGATGAAAGACGGGGCCGTGCTGCTGAACACCGCCCGGGGCGGGGTGGTGAACGAAAAAGCCCTGGTGGAAGCCCTGACCGCTGGCAAACTTTCCGCCGCGGGCATTGATACCTTCGACGTGGAGCCCCCCAAAGACAACCCCCTGGCCAAACTGGACAACGTGGTGCTCACCCCCCACATTGGGGCCTCGACCCTGGAAGCCCAGCTGCGCATCGCCGAGTCGATTTCCACCCAAACCATCCGCGCCCTGCGGGGCGAAGTGGTGGATTACCCGGTGAACATGCCCCGCATGAAGTCCATGATGACCCCCCTGGCCAAATACTACACGGTGCTGGCGGAAAAACTGGGGGTCATCGCCTGCCAGTCGTTAACCTTCAACCCCCGGCAAATCAGCCTGCTGTACCGGGGGGCCCTAAAGCGCGATGAAGGCGAACTGGTGCGCATGGCCTTCCTCAAGGGCTTCTTAACCATCTCGGCGGGGGCCAACATTACATTCGTGAATGCCGACAAAACCGCGGCCCAGCGGGGCATTCAGGTGCAAGAAGACGCCGACCCCGGATTCGCCGATTATCACTCGGCGGTCAAGGTGGTCATTACCGACAACGAGCACACCTTTACCATCGGCGGGGTGGTGTTTGGCGAGAACAACTACCGGCTGAGCCTGATCAACAACTTCGCCTTCGAGGTGGTGCCGGAAGGCCACATGCTCACCATGGTCAACCGGGACCGCCCGGGGGTCATCGGCAAGGTGGGCACCCTGCTGGCCGAAGGCGAGGTAAACATCTCTCAGTTTGAACTGGCCCGCAACCGCCCCGGCGGAGAGGCCATGAGCGTCATCCGGGTAGACTCCCCCGTGCCCGAAGCGGTCATCGCCAAAATTCGGGAACTTCCCTTTGTGCTGTCGGTGGTTCCCATCACGGTGTAGCCATGCCCCAAGACCTGGGCAAAACCCTGATCGTTGTGGGGCTGGGGCTGGCGGCCCTGGGGGTATTGTTCACCCTGGGAAAAAGCCTGGGTTTGGGCCGCCTGCCAGGGGATTTCCTCCTCAAGCGAGAGAACGTCACCCTTTATTTTCCCCTGGCCACCAGCGTGTTGCTGTCGGTGGGGCTTTCCCTGGTGTTTTGGCTGTTCCGCCGGTAAGTCCACAATTCCCGCCCTATTTGTTCTATTCTTTTTATATATATTGCCCTGTCTCTTGCCCCCTTTTTTCCGTTGTCTTCCAATCAAATCAACCCCCTCTTTGTTCTACGGATCCTTTTTTCTGGGATTGTCGTATATTGAAACAGTGCGTTCTTTTTTGGAGCATCTCCTGAGCATCCCGATCCCAGGTTCCCATGACCGCTGCCCCCCCGGAAAACGAATCTGCCCCCACTTCCCCCCCGCCCTACAACGTACTGCTGTGCATCGCCGACCCCCGGATGCGTCAATTGCTGGCGTTTAGCTTCCGACGGAGTCAATTGCACGTGGTGGAAACCTCCACCGCCCAAGAGGTGCTGGCCCAAAGCAAACAGATGAACTCCTACGCCGCGGTGTGCGTATGCGACCTTCCCCCCCAGGGGATGGACGGAGTGGCCTTTCTGCGGGCCATGCAAAAAGCCTCAGTCTATCATCCCGTGGTGATGATCACCGAGGATGTGTCTCCGGCGGAATTGATCCGGCTGGAAAAAGCCGATGTGTACCGGGTGATCAAGCGAGACGTGGGGCTGGAAGACCTGCGCATGACGGTGCGAAACGCCATGGTGTTCTCTCATCTGCAGATCCGGGTAGAGCAGATGGAGCAGGAGCATCAAGGCATCATCCCCGACATGATTGGCAGCAGCGCGGCCATTGTAAAGGTGCGAAAACTGGTGAACAAAGCCCTGAACCGGGATATTACCGTTTTGCTGGAGGGAGAAAGCGGCACGGGAAAGGAACTGGTGGCCCGGGCCATTCACACCCAATCCAACCGCAAGGAGCACAAATTCGTGGCCATCAACTGCGCGGCCATCAACCCCACCCTGCTCGACAGCCAGCTGTTCGGCCACGAGCGGGGAGCCTTCACCGGCGCCATCAACCGCCAGGTGGGCCGGTTTCAAGAGGCCGACGGCGGAACGTTGTTCTTGGATGAAGTGGGGGATTTAAGCATGGAGCTTCAGGCCAAACTGCTGCGGGTCATCCAAACCCGGGTGGTGGCCCCCCTGGGTGGAAAGGAAACCAAGGTCGACGTGCGGCTGGTCTCGGCCACCAACGTGGATTTGCAGGCCGCCGTGCGCGCCGGGCGGTTCCGCCAAGATTTATACTACCGGCTGGCCGGGTACCCTATTCCTCTTCCCCCCCTGCGTTCTCGGGGAGACGACGTGATCACTCTGGCTCGGTTCTTCTTGCAGCAGTTTGCCAAAAAGGAAAACAAAAAAATCCAGGGCATCAAGCCCGACGTGGAGAAAGCCCTGTTAAAACACAACTGGCCGGGGAACGTGCGGGAGCTGGAAAACATGATCTTCCGCGCGGTGGTGATTTGCGAGGACAAAAAACTGTCCATGGAGGATTTCCCCGCCCTGCTGGGGGAAGACCTGCGGGAAAGCGCTCCTTTTCCGGCCCCGCCTGCCTGGGCTCCGCCAGCGCAGGCCGTGCCGGTGGCTGCCGCCCCTTCTTTTGGAACTCCAGAGCCTCCCGCCGGGCCGCAGTCGCTGGCCAACCTGGAGGCCCATGCCATTCGCCACGCGGTGGAACAAGCCCGGGGAAACCTGAGTCTGGCCAGCCGGACCCTGGGCATCAGCCGGGCCACCTTGTATCGCAAGGTCGAACGCTACGGGCTGAAAATGTAAGCTGGTCTTTTTTTCTTTTCCTCCCGTTTATGGTAGAGATTGACCAGACAAGAAAACGCCAAGAAACGAAAGCATCGCGCACAGAGAACACAGGCACTGAATCGTTCACCCCTTCCAGGGAATACCCATGACCGACAAAGCAAAGCTAGACGTAGGCGGTAAAACCGTGGAACTCCCCCTGGTGGTGGGATCGGAAAAAGAGGTGGGAATTGATATTTCCGCCCTGCGCCAAGCCACCGGCGCTATTACCCTTGATTATGGCTACGGCAACACGGGTTCTTGCGAAAGCGCCATTACTTTTCTCGATGGCGAGGAAGGCATTCTGCGCTATCGGGGTTATCCCATCGAGGACTTGGCCGAAAAATCGTCCTTTTTAGAGGTCAGCTACCTGCTGATCTACGGTGAACTGCCCACCCCCCAGCAGATGAAAGACTTCAACCGCAACATCGCCCGCCATTCCCTGCTGCACGAAGACATGAAAAATATTTTTCAGGCCTTCCCGCCCGACGCCCACCCCATGGCCATCCTGGGGTCGGTGGTGTGCGCCCTGTCTACCTATTATCAGCACGGCGATGAAACCCATGAGGAAGGGCTGAATCAGTCGATTTACCGGCTGATGGGCAAGCTGCCCACCATTGCTTCCTTTGCCTATAAAAAATCCATCGGCCAGCCCTACATTTACCCCCGCACCGACCTGGATTATTGCACCAACTTTTTCCACCAAATGTTCGCCGTGCCCACCGAGCCCTACCCGGTGCATCCCGACATCGCCCGGGCGCTGGACGTTTTGTTGATTTTGCACGCCGACCACGAGCAAAACTGCTCCACCTCCACGGTGCGGTTGGTGGGCTCTAGCCAGGCCAACCTGTTCGCCTCCATCTCGGCGGGAATTTCAGCCCTGTGGGGGCCCCTGCACGGCGGGGCCAACCAAGCCGTGCTGGAAATGCTGGAGGCCATCAAGGCCGGCGGGGGAGACGTGAAGAAATACGTGGCCATGGCCAAAGACAAAAACTCCTCGTTTCGGCTGATGGGCTTTGGCCACCGGGTTTACAAAAACTTCGACCCCCGGGCCAAAATCATCAAAGCCCATGCCGACCGGGTACTGAGCCTGCTGGGGATGGACGACCCTTTGATCCACATTGCCCACGAGCTAGAGGAAGCCGCCCTGAAGGACGACTACTTCATTCAGCGCAAGTTGTATCCCAACGTGGATTTTTACAGCGGCATCATCTACCGGGCCTTGGGCATTCCCCAAAACATGTTCACGGTGATGTTCGCCATTGGGCGGCTGCCGGGCTGGATAGCCCATTGGAAGGAAATGAACCGCTCCGACAAAAACCGCATTGGCCGCCCCCGGCAAATTTACACCGGCAGCACCAAGCGGGAATACAACCCCATACACAAGCGGTAGCGCGTGGCGTGGAAAATAAGACTGGGGGGTGAACCCCCCAGTCGCCTGTTTTTTCTTACCCCTCCAGAATTTCCACCAGGGTTCCCACTTCCACCAGGTCGAACAACTCGGCCACGGCTTGGTTGGCCATCCGCACGCAGCCGATGGAGCGGGGCTGGCCCAGCCAGCCTTCTTCCCGGGTGCCGTGGATGTAAATGTAGCGGTCGTGGGTGTCCACCTCTCCCCCCTGGTTTTTCCCCGGCTCTAACCCCCCCAGCCACAAAATGCGGGTGGTGATGGCGTCCTCCCCCGCTGCCGGCTGGCCTTCCAGCGGCAAAACCACCTGTCCGGTTTCTTTGCGGCCTTTGAACACCGCCCCCAGGGGGGCGCCTGCCCCGATTTTTTCTTCCACCCGGTGACTGCCCATGGGGGTTTGGTGAGAGCCCCGCTGGCAGCCTAACCCCCGGGCGCTGGTGGACACTGGCCAGGTTCGTTCGATCTTCCCTTCCCGCACCAGCCACAGTTCCTGCCGGGGGGGGCAAACCACCAGCACGGGCTGCCGGAAGCTCAACCCATGGGGTGCCAAGCGGGCCAGGGCGGCGGCCAGGGCCTGGGCGACGAAAGCGGCAGATTCAGTGGAAGAAGCATTGCTCATGGCAAATGGGCGGCGTGTGCGTTCAAGGAGGAGTGAGACCCGTTTTGGGGCTTTCCCAGTCATTTTCACCCGGCCCACCCCCAGGAGCAAGGAAAACGGAGAACCAAAGAGGGATTTGTTTGGCCGTATTTGGCTGGCATGCCAAAAGTTCCTGGCAGCCTGGGCTGTCCAAATGAGTCCGCCAGAAAGCAGAAGTGGAAGGTTTTGTTTTCCTTTTATTCCAGATATTATGAGGAAATATGACCGGTCATAAAATATATCTTTTTAGGTTATACTCCCCCCAGAAAAGCTACGGGAAGACGAACGATTTTTAGGGGGCTGTGAAACGGGCCATTCCAAAGGGTGATAGATCACAAGATTGGGCTTGGGCTGAAAGGAATTGCGATGGAAAAACCCGGAAACATTCAGCTACAAGAGGAAGTGGGCGTTTTGGAGGAATTGCGCACCCTGGTTCCCTTTGCCCCGTTTACCCCGGATGAGCGTCGGTTTTTATCTGTCTATTGCAGCCTGAAATCGGCGGGAGAAGGGGAAGTCTTGATCCGGGAGGGGGACCCCTCCGACAACCGGGCTTATTTTCTGCTGTCTGGCGAAGTGTCTGTGTACGTGAACGAGAAGTTTATTTTGTCGTTGGGGAGGAAGGGAGACATTTTTGGGGAAATGAGTTTGGTCAGTGCGGAGCCCCGGTCGGCCACGGTGCGGGCCACCCGCCCCTGCCGCCTGATGGTGGTTACCTCGCCCCTCACCTTTCACGGGGCCGAGGAAGAATCTCTGCTGTCGTACCGCCTGCGTTATTACTTTACCCGGATGTTCAGCAACATCATGGCCGAAAAACTGCGCACCACCTCGGACCGGGCCAAGATGTACGAGGAGGCCATCGCCCAAAGCCGCCAGGCCGAAGCCCATTCCGCCAGCCTGGAAGAAACCGTTGCCCATAACCTGGAGCAGATCCGGCTGTACTCTCACCTGGTCGAAAGCGCCAACGATGCCATTTTGCTGCTGAATCTGGACCGGCGGGTGCGGGACGCTAACCAATCGTTGCATGCCCGGTTTGGGCTAGACACTGGCCAAGTGGTGATGCGCTCGATCAAAGAGGTGCTGCTGCTGCCACCGGGAATGAATTGGGATGACGTGTTTGCCCAGGCCGACACCGCGGGTTGGAGCGGGGAAGTGGAAGTAGGAACCGACCGCCATCCCGCCGGGTGCTCCATCTCTTTGGTGGCCGACACCCAGGGCAACCGCATGGCCTACTCGGTGATTCTGCACGACATTCGCGCCCGCAAAGAATATGAAGCCCGTATTCTTCACCAGCAGGCAGAGTTGGAAAAATCCTACAAGGAATTGCAGGTGATGGACCGGTTGAAAACCCAGTTTCTCACCCTGGTGTCTCACGAGCTGCGCACCCCCATCTCCATCGTGATGGGATCGCTGGAGGTGTTGGCCATGCCGGGCGACATGGACCCGGCCGATGAAGAGTCCTTTCTGCAGTCTTCCTTGGGGGGTATCCAGCGGCTGGCGTCGCTGGTGGACCGGGTGATGATGTTCTCGAAACTGGAAAGTGGAGAAATGCCCTTCGACCTGGAGGAAGGCGTGCTGCCCGACCTGGTGCGGGCCCAAATCAACGCCTGCCAAAAACAGGCCGAAGAACACCATGTGCGGTTGGTTTACCAGGGGCCAGAAAGCTTGCCCCCCTGCGCCTTCGACCACAAAATGATGGCCATGGCTCTGGACCAGGTGCTGCACAACGCGGTGAAATTCTCCCCCAAGGGAGAGGTGACCGTAAGCCTGGAACAAACACCGGAAGAAACATTGATCCGGGTGCGGGATACGGGTAAAGGTATAGAGATTGACCGCCCCGAACGACTGTTGAACAAGTTTGAACATATGGCCTCCACCCGCGACAAATCCGAAGGCATTGGGCTGGGCCTGCCGCTTACCCATCTCATTGTCCGGGGGCATCAAGGGTCATTGGATATCACCTCCCAACCTGGCCAAGGAACCGCCGTGACCTTTCACCTGCCCTGTCTTTCGGCGGCAGACGCCAAAGGCGAAGCCGCGTTCCCATTCCACCGGAAGAACACCTAACCCATGAGCAATGGAAAACAACCTGGGGGATCGGACGACCGAGCGAGAGGAAAAACCCATGGTGGAACGGGCCTGGCCGCGTTGTTTGCCGCCCCCATGGATCTTCCCACGGATTGGACCCAGCTGTTGCGGGCGGGGTATGACCAGGGTACGGCCTTTTTCGAGCGCTTCAACAACAACCGGCTGGAACTGGCCTTTAAGGCGTTCGATGAAGAAATGAAGAAGGCCTTGTTCGAGGTGTTGTTCCTGTTGCACGTCAATGACCCTCGAATGGCCCAATGGAAATTCACGGCCACCCGCCGAGTATCAGAAAACGGAATTTTACGGGAAAAACAGGTGCAAGAAACCGCCGACCTGTATGTGGACGGCGCCCCCCACGGCCTGGAAGGGATTGAAGCGCTCTCTCCGTTGTTCCGCAAAGAGTTTGAAGAATACACCCGCAAAGTCTTCGAAATCCCCATCAACCCCCTGTCTTCCTACGGATTCAACCCGGTGGTCAGCGTTCACTCGCTGGGTTCAATTGGCACGGTGGGGCATAAATCGAAAGCCTCCGACCTGGACCTGCAGGTGCAGTTTGAGTTGGAACCCTTTTTGTTCGACACCTCGGATTGGAGCGACAACACCTTTGTGGATGCCCTGCAGCGAGAAACCTTGGCCCGGGCCAACCGCATTCGTGCCGCCGACCAACTGCCCCCCGATGCCATGAAGGACCCCAAGTTTCGCCAAGACCTGATGGCCCGGGCAGGGCAAGACATGCGCAAAGGGTTCCCCACGCTGTACAAATATCTTGTCGCCAAAGAGGGCGACTACTCCCGCGACTTGGCCGGGGCCAAGGGGGGCCCGCTGCGCAATCAGCTGCTGATGGAAATCATGATGCTGATGAAGCGGGCGGGACGCATGGCCCAGCCCGAGGTCTACAAAAAGCGAGAAACTTCCTTCCGCGAGAGAATCGGGAAGATTCAAGAATACATCATGGCCAAGTTTCCCGCGGCCGAGATTTATTTGTTTACCTGCAACAACGACGACTACCGGCGCGGCTACCATGGAACCACCCTGGAGTCGAAAGAGGCTTCGGGATCGGCTTATGAGTTGATTTTGAATTACGAGACCCTGATGCCGGGAATCCAACTGACCCCCATGATTCCCCTGCATTTTGTCGTGCCCAAACCCATGAACGATGAGCCCGCCCGCTATGACCGGGTGGTGGATTACATCCGGTTCAACCTGCTGGATATTTACCAGCCCGTGCGCAAACGGCTGGTGAACCTGGGCCCCACCCCCGACATGACCCTGGACTACATGGGCGCCCACGGCGGGGCGGTATATTGGGAGGCCTTCAAGGCGTCCTCTGGCAACCTGCCCAAGGCCACCTTGAACCTGTTCCGCATTGAAATGCTGCTGAACAAGGCCTTTCTGAAAACCATCATTCAATTGATCAAAGAGCCCAAACTGCTGCACGCCTTTGCCGCCCCCAAGCCGGAAGACCCCGGTAAACAGATCGAGCAAATGGTGGCCGGGAAAATTGGCCTGCCCGCCTGGGCGGTGATTGAAATGGAAGCCCTGTTCCCAGGCCTAACCTTCGACCCCTGGTGGCTGCGCTACAAAGCCCTCAAGATTGGCTTTGGGGAAGAAAAGGGCGTGCCTGGGCTGGACAAAGAAGAGCGCGGACGGATTTCGTCGGTGATTGACTTGGCGTTTGCCCTCCATGTCCGCCTGTCCGACGTATTCACCAAACCCGGAGACACCCGGCCCCTGGATTCGTTCCGGGAAAAAGTTCTGCTGGAATTCCTCAAACGGGCGTTTCCACCCGTATCCGAACGGCGAACCTATCTGGAACATTTGTTTATCGGCGAAGTGCGCTCGGTGAATCAGTTTGAAATGGAGCTGCGCGACTTGTTCAAACGCAGTCTGGCCCGGGCCAACAAGCGGCTGGAAGACATGAACGTGGCGGGGATGGGCAACAAAAAAGAGTTCGAAATTTGGTTTCACTATTATCAAGAAAACTTCGAGCCCGCCGCCAACGTGGTGCAGCGCACCATCATGAACCACTTGAAAACCCCCCGGGGCCGGCTGCAAGTGGGCTATGTCCCCAAAGAAGGATGGTTCTTTAAGTCTCTGCAAAAACAGTCTGGGGTGGGAAAGCGCTTCGACACGTTTGGAACCCTGGATCACCTGCCCGATGAGGTGATGCTGCTGGAAAAGTCTCCGTTTCTTTCGGGGCTGGCCCACTGCATCATCAACGGTTACTACGGCATTTTGAACAAGGGTACCCTGAAAGAAAGCCGAACCCAACTGGAGTTCGACGCCCGCCACATGGACATGGGCAACAAAACCGATAACGAATACGCCTTCATCCGCCCCGACAGCGTGGAACGAATTGTCGACAAAATCCTGCGGCACTTTCCCTTTCAACCCTATCACTACATGGACTGCATTCGGCTGAAACGTAAAATTACCGAAGTCATGGTGTTTTACAACCTGGTGCATTACGGGAGGGTCAGCATTTTATACAGAGACAACCTGCGCACCTGGTATGCCGATGAATTCGACCACCCCGACATTTACGGCCAGGCCCAAAAGCTCGTCCACAGCAGGCAGGCCTCCATGGCCGCCAAGCCGCTGCATATGACCCTCTCCAAGTTTTTTAAGTCGAAGGGAATTGCCCTGGACGATGTGGCGCTGGATGTGTGGGTGAACCCCCACAGCATCGAAATAGAGGGAGGCCTAGCCCAGATGGGCCAAAAAGAAGCCGCGCTGGGGCGTGACTTCCTCAATATTTTAATGCAGATTCACGGGCCCAAACCGGTACCCGGAGCCCCCAAGCCGGTCCAGCCGCCCCCATCGTAAGAATCACTGAAGGGTTGGCCAACGTAGAGCACCCCGTGCGGCGGTGAATGTTCCGCCCCACCGTTTCACCACCCACTGAACTCTTGTCCAAGGCACCCATGGACAGCCTCATCGCCCTGCTGCTGTTTATTCTGGTGTTGGCTTTTTCCGCTCACCGGCTCACCCGCCCGGCCCCCACCACCCGTGTTTTGCTGGAAGACAAGGTGGCCCATATCCATGGGCAAGAGGGAGACATGCGTGAAAAAGTGAAAGCCGTGGTGGAAGCAATCCCCCCGGGCCGGGTGCTGCCGCTGGCGGTGGTGGGGGAACTGGCGGGGGAGAAAGATACGTTTAAGGTTATTCGGGTCATGCGCCAGCTGGCGGCAGACCCGGCGGTGCCTTGGTGGCGGGTGGTAAAGGGCACGGCTGGCAGTGGCCACATGGCCGCCTATGCCGATCCGGCCCGGCAAGAGGCACTGCTGGCGCAAGAGGGGGTGACGGTGGAGGGGGGTGCTGTGGCGTTGGATGTTTTTCGTTGGGAGGTTTAGGCAAAGTATTTCGATCTACTAGCGCTGTCGGTTTAATCTTTTTCAGCTTGATCTTTTCTCTCTGCTCTCTTTGCGCTCGGTTCCCGGTCTCTTCTCTTTTATTCTTTTTTCCTGCGGCTTCTTTCTGGTTCTTACTGCTGCTTATAAAATGTATCTCCCCCCTTTTTCTTGCTCTCGCTCTTATTCTGGCTTCGCCCCCCCTTTCACGACAACCCCTGGTCGCTCAGAGGTCTCTTCTTTCTGGCGGCCTGTCTAGCGGGCTGGGCCCGCCTTTCTTTCTGGCGGCCTGTCTAGCGGGCTGGGCCCGCCCAAGAACGCAGCACTGGAATCTCGTGGGGGATGGAGAAAATCCGCGGCCTATTCCTGAACCACGGGGGGCAGGCCGGGAATGGTCTCGTCAAAGTCTGGCGGAGGCAGTTCCGGCAGGGTGTTCTCTTGGGGCTGGGGTGCTACTCTAGCGCCGCCCTTCAGCACAAAGTGAGACATCAGGTCTTTCAGCATTTGCACTTGGCCCTGGAGTTCCTGGGCCGCAGACGCGCTTTCCTCGGCGGTGGCCGCGTTTTGGTGGGTCACCCGGTCAATCTGGTCCAGCGAGGCGCTGATGTTGGTGATGTCATCGGCCTGCTCGTTGGAAGACAGGGCAATGGTTTCGGCCAGGCTGGAAATTTGGCCAATGCCGTCCACCAGTTCATCCAGTTCTTTCTTGGCCGTTTGGGCCATCTCGGCGCCCTGGGCCACCTTGGCCACGGTCGATTCAATCATGTCCGACACGTTGCGGGCCGACTTGGCCGAGCGGTCGGCCAGGTTGTGCACCTCATCGGCCACCACGGCAAACCCCTTGCCGTATTGGCCTGCCCGGGCGGCTTCCACCGCGGCGTTCAACGACAGCAGGTTGGTCTGAAAGGCAATCTCGTCAATCACCGTGATGATTTTGGAAATTTCTTTGGAACTATTGGAAATTTCAGTAATGGACCCCACCATCAATTCCATGTGGCGGTCGCTGTCTTCGGCCTTGCGGCGAAACACGTTCATCAACTGGCTCACCAGCGAGGCATTGGCCGCGTTGCGGGTGGTTTTGGCGGTAATCTCGGCAATGTTATCGGTAATCATATCCAGAGAGGCCTGCTGTTCGTAGGCCCCCTGAGACAAGCTTTGAGCGCTGTCGGAAACCTCGTTGGCCCCAATGGTCAACTGGTTGGTGGTGGTGATGACTTGATTGATCATGTCGTTCAGGCTTTCGCCCGTTTGCCGCAGAGCGTTGCCCATCACGTCGTCCGTGCCCTTCACGGTCACATCGAACGACAGGTCCCCTTGAGACAGACTTTTCAAGGCCGATACCGCCCCGAACTTCAGGTCGGTGGCGAATTGGTCGATGGCCCGGGCCACCTGAGACAATTCATCACGCCCCTTGGTTTTCAGGCGAATATCCAGCCGCCCCTGGGCAATGCCCTCGATGGCCCGCACAAATTCGCGCAGCGGCCGAGAAATGGAGCGCCCCAGAACATAAGAAAGCAGAATGGCAAATACAATGGCCGTGCCACCCACCAGGGGGGCCAGGGTGTTCAATTTGGAAATTTCGTTGATGGAAGCCTGCAAATCTTCCATCACCCGGTTGTCTACCTGTTGGGAGAATTCCTTGATGCGGCTGTTCACCTCATCGGAACGTCGGTTATAACCGGCCGTAGGGGTTTTCCCCTGGGCCTGGTTCACGCCTTCCACCCAAAAGGTTTCAAAACTGCGGTCAATCCCCTCCAGCATGGAATCCAAGTCGGCATCGGTGGCCCTTTCCGTGCGGAACTGGGTTACCGCGGCCTGGAATTTTCCCCGATGTTCCTTGGCCTGCTCCATTAGGGCGGTGCTGGCCCCAGGGCGGAGCATTTGTTGAATCAAAGACAGCTCCAGGGTCATGGCCTGGGTCAGCCGGGCTTGGCGGAAATGGGATTCGGCCTCCGCGGCCCGGTTTTGCACCAAGTTGGCGCTAACCACAAAACTCCCGGTGATCAGCACCAGAAGAGCAATGAGGACGATGAATCCGAGGCTGACCCGGGTGGTGATTTTCATCTGGACCGCTAAGAGGGGGTTTCAAGTGTTGGGGTACCCCCTATTCATAATCCCAACGGCTCGGGAAATCAACGGTTTCCGGGGAAAAAGCGATTAGCGGCGGTGGGGGTGCAGCAGGTTCTTTTCGCCTAACGACACAAAGGTTTCCCCCCCCACAATCACATGATCCAACACGGGAATGCCGATCAAATCCCCCGCGTCCACCAGCCGCAGGGTCACGTTCAGGTCTTCCTTCGAGGGGGAGGGGTCCCCGGAGGGATGGTTGTGCACCACCACCAGGGCGTTGGCCCCCCCCCGAATGGCCGGGGCGAACACTTCACGGGGGTGCACCAAGGAACGGTCCTGGGTGCCCAGGCTCACCAAGTAATCCCCCAGGTACCGCCGCTGGGCATCCAGCATCACCACCAGAAATTGCTCCCGCTGGGCATCGCGCAGGCGCACCCGGAAATGCCGGTGGATGTCTTTGGCCGTGGCAAAGGAGACCCCAGGGGTCAGCCGCTCTTCGTTGAACCGGCGGGCCAGTTCAAACAGGGCCATCAGGCGACCGGGGGCCGCCTGGGGCACCAGATCGGCCAACTCTACGGGCCCTAACACGGCCAATTTTCTCAACGGTTGGAGAAGGGGCTTCCAACCCGTCAGGGGCGCGTGTTCAGCGGCAAACAGGGCCTCCAGCAATTGCTCCACCGAAAGCTGTTCGCCCTCGCCCTGCTCCAGGCAACCCCACAGGCCGGGCAAGCCCTTTGGTCCCTCCTGGGCTTGGGCCGCCACCCGGCAGTGGTTGGCCAGGGGGCAGACCCCGCATTGGGGAAAATCGTGGCAATGGGCCCGGGCAAATTGCTCCGCCAAAAAATCCAGCGGATGGGGGTGTTCTTCCCCCTGAAGCAGCCCATGCCAAGCCTCCAGCGCCGTGGGTTCTCCCAGGGGGTGAAGTTCTCCGTGGTCGTGGCGCCGCCAGGCCCGCCAACTCTCCCAGGCCCCCAGGGGCCGGTAACCGGCCCGGCGGGCCGCCGACAACCCCGCCCATCCCAGACCAGGGGGGAACAACCCCGCCCAAGCCAGGGTGGCGGCGGGGCTCATCAATGGCTGGGCCAGCCAGGGGGGCAGGCCCTCGGCCATGCCTTGAAAAAAACGGGTCAGGGTGGTTTCCACCTCTCGGCGGGGGCCGGGAGGCAGGGGAGGGCATTGGTCTAGGGTTTGGGTCATTTGGCGGGCCGTGAAGTATCCCGGAGCCATGGCCCCCAGCAAACCCGCCAGGGGAGCCCACTCCCCCCGCAGGGCTTCGTCTCCGGCCTCAAAACCCTGAGCCGCCAACAGGGCCGCCACCAACTGCTGATACAACCGCTCCACTGGCTGGGGGGGCGGGGCCTGCCCCCAGCCCGCCCGCCGGGCCTGCCACAGGGCCAAAGCATCCTTCCTCCCCGGCCACCCCGCCAGAGCTTGGAAAAATGAGGCTGAATGGGATGGGGATTGGGTCATGAACCTGTCCTATCAGATTTCAGCCAGCGGGCCAAACGGGTTGATCTTGAATGCGCAGGCACTTAAAAGAATTGTCTGTAAGGCTTAGTAACCATGGAGGAGGACAGCCCCATGGGCTTAGGCTAAACGAGGAGGGGGCCATTACGGACAAGGACGCCTACCGCGCCCTTCTTTCAAGGGCCGGTGACGTGGGCAAGGGACTTTGAGGAATTTCAGGAGAGAAAGGCGAAATCATCATGCGGGATCATACCATGCCAAGATGTGATTCTTTCCAGCGAAACCCCAGAAAAACAGAAAAAGCATAAAATGACAGAGAAGGACTACCAACGGCTTCCCGAAATACTGGAAAAGGGAAAGATCATTCAACAGACGGAATTTAAGTGGGTGTTTTTTTGGAGAGAATACAAAGCCGTCCTGAAACTTACCCAATCTAGGGATGAAGCCTATTTGGTGAGTTTTCACCGCACACGCAACAGGGAAATAAAAAGGATAGAGAAGCAGGAAAAGATATTCAGAGGGGAAATTCCCTAAAAGAGAAGGTGCGGGGTGGGGCCCGCCAAAAACCCCACATGGCGCTCCGGATTTGCATCCGTGCTACGGCAGGCGGATTTGCACCGTGTCGCCCGCACCCAATACATTTTTTGGTGAAACGAATCAAACAAGCCCCGTCATGGCAGCATCCGGTCTTTTTCCTCTGGGGTGGGGATTCGGCAGACGGGGGAACGCCCAAACCAACGGTACCGGCGGACCGCCACCCGGCGGTAACAGGCATCCCGCCAGGGGCGGGGCACCAAGCGCAGCCCCCCCGCCAGCCGCCAAAGGCCCCCCAGGGCCTCCAGCGAGCGGATCACCCCCTCGGAGCGGTTGGCCCAGCCCCGGTCATCCACAAACCACAGGGTGGGCCAGCGGTCGGGGCTGGTCTCCTCCGCCAAAACATCCTCTGGGGGGGCAAACTCCGGGGGGTGGGCCAACCCCCGGGCGGTTTCTCCCTGCAGGGGGGCAAACCGCAACCGATGGCGGCGATCGGCCCACAGCAGCCAATTCACCCAACGGCTGCACAGCCCGCAATGGCCATCGAACAGCACCAGGGGAGAATCTTGCCGCCGCGGAACCGAGGGAGTCATGGTCCATTCCTATCAGGTTTTTGGCGGGGACCAAAGGGGAATGTGATTTCACGGCAAGAAGAGACCCCGACATAACCAGAATGTTTACTGCGCCCCGCTGAACCGGGCGGTAATTTCATCGGCCAGCAGAAAGCCCTGGGGGGTCAGGGCCAACCGTCCGTCTTGCTCCATCGCCAGCCCGGCCCGAATCAACTCCTGGGCGATTTTTTGCCGCGGCTCTCCCCAGGGCTGCCCATGGGCTTGGCTCCAGGCGGCCACGTTCAACCCTTCTTTCCGGCGCAGGGCCAGCATCAGGGTTTCATCGGCCCGTTGAGCGGGGGTGGGCTGCTCCCACCCGGCGGCAGGGTCTTCTCCCCAGCGGGTGTTTTCCACCCCGGCCAGCCAAGCCTTCAGGTGCCGGGGGTTGTGCCAGCGTAACCCCCCGCCAGAACCCACCCAAGAATGGGCCCCCGGCCCCAGCCCCAGGTAACTCCCGCCGTTCCACACCAGCAAGTTCTGGCGTCCCTCCCGTCCGGGGCGGCAATAGTTCGATACCTCATAATGGTTCCAGCCCGCCCCGCTCAACTGCCGAGACGCCGCCAGGTAAGCGCTGGCGGCCTCCTCGCGCTGGGTGTCCTGTTCAATGGCTTGCTCTGGCCCCCGGACCCGGGCCGCCCGGCGGGTGAACAGGGTGCCTGGTTCGAACTCTAACAGGTAGGTAGAAAGATGGGGGGGTTGAAAGGCCAGCACCTGTTGCAGGTCTTGCAGAAACACCTGGGAGGACACCCCTGGAACCCCCAGCATGAAATCGGCGTTCCAATGGCCAGGCCCCCACTCGGCAGCGGCGGCCAGGGCAGCCAAGGCCTGGGCGGGGGTATGGCGCCGCCCCAGAGCGGCCAGGGCCGCGCCATTCAAAGATTGAATACCCAAACTGACGCGATTCACCCCCAACCGGGCGAGGCCAGCCAAGTAATCTGGAGTGGCATCCTCTGGGTTGATCTCCACGGCAATCTCGGCGGTGGGGGCCGGGGGAAACCAGCGGAACACCCCCGCCAGCAATTCCTCTAACTCTGGCAGGGCCAGGGTAGAGGGGGTACCCCCGCCCACATACACCGAGGCCACCCCACCCGATGGAGGCGCCAATGTTTGGGCCCGCCAGCGGGCCTCCTCCACCAGCCCATGGTGAAACACCCCATGCAGGTCGGGCCGGTTACCGTGAACGGCAAACGCGCAAAACGGGCAAATGCTGTGGCAAAACGGAACGTGCAGATACAACCCTTCCACCGGCGCCCCAGGTGGCCCCCCAGGAAACAGCCGTTGGGATGAAAGGTTTGTCATAAAAAGGTATGGAGAGAAAATGCGAAGGAACGCCACAAAGAAATTGGATTTTTTGACAAAAAATAGTTACACAAGAATGGGGATATTCAACATGGGGCTTGAGTCATGAACAGCCGAAACCGCTTTGTTTTATCGGCCTACAACTTTGTGAAAGAACCCGCTTCCGGCAAATGGCACGTGGCCAACATTCAGGAGTACCGGGTGCTGTGCGGGCTGAAAGAAGGGGTGGCGTTGGACCAGCCGAAACTGTTTGGCAATGTCAGCGATGAAGAAATCCTGCATCAGGCCCAAACCATGAAAGATCAACTGCAAGATGTTTGCAAGGCCTGTTTGAACCGCTTGCGCGAATAGCCTGCCCAATCTCTTCTGTTCATCCGTTCTTTTTTCCTGCTCTTTCTATCTTTCTTACCTGCTCTTTCTATCTTTCTTACCTGCTCTTTCTAATCCAAAATCTATTCCAGTTCCCCTGATTCCGCTCTTCCCCTGCGCTGCGGGCACCCTAATGAACCCCTCCCTTTACTCGAAGCCGAAAGGTTATGCGCTTGCTTCCGTCCAGCCCATGTATTCCGAACGGATAAAATCAGAATCCATTGGCTTCGAGTATTGTCCCTCTCCGTTGCGCCGGGGACGGGTGCCGCAGGCACCAGGGAGGGGGAATGTTGGTCTTAATCTATGCCCCCCCCCGAATCAACCGTTCAGTTTTCCTGGGGGGCGATAGGTGGGTTGGGGCCACACGTAGATAAAATAGTAGATGGGCATGGCAATCAGGTTTCCAAAAAACAAAAACCCAATCCACAGCATTCGCTTGTTGTTGTCGAGGCGGACGTTGGTATAGGCCAGGAAGAAGTAATACAACAGCAAGACGGCCAAAATCACCATGGTGATCATGTGGAGAACCACCATGGTCATCAGGGAAAAGGGAGGCTCGATGTAGGGGTGGTGGTTTTGATTAAAATAATAGGTAACGACGTAAATGGTGGCTTGAATAAAAAAGATCACGGCATAGGCCAAGGGCCAAAAGGAGAACACCCCTAAAACCAGTTTGGTGAGACGGGTCATGCCTTCCTCCTGGTTGCGGATATTTGGCCGGAAACGGCTCGCCTGCCAGTAGATTAAGTTTCAGTTTTAGGCTTCCTATCTCTTCCCAATCAACCTCCGCGATCTCCCTTCCCCTCCTTGTCCGCCTATCCCACCCGTTTCACTCCCGCCAATTCCTGCAGCAGCTTCCAGTTCCGCAGCACTTTTTTGGCGGCGTCTTCAATGGTGGGGCTGGGGGCGCCATCTTTGCCAAATTGCTTGGCAAAGCGGCCTTCCGACCGGGCGAAATCCACAAACGTATACAACTCTTTGGTCTTGGGGTCGCTCATCCAGTCGTCGGTCAGGCTGGGGTTGCCCCGCAGGCTCAGCCGCTCTTTCAGCGATTCCCCCTTGCGCGGGTCGTGGATCATCAAGGGGAAGGCCCGGCTTTGCACGGCCCGCTTGGCCTGTTCGTTGGCTTTGTCGTCGCCCACCCCGTGTTCCGGCTGGCAGGTGGTGTACACGTTCACCAGGGCCGGGCCGGGGAACTCGTTGGCCTCGCGGATGACCTGATAGAAATGGTTCACAAAGGCGGTGGCGGTTTGGGCCACGTACACCTCTGGGTGCATCATGGCCAAGTTGGCCAGTTCTTTGCGGGTTTCTACCTTGCCGGGCTGAACTTTGCCGTGGGGAGACATTTTGGCCGACTGCCCGGTGAAGGTGGCGGTGCTGGTTTGGCCGCCCGTGTTAGAATACACCTGAGTGTCTAACACCAGAACCTTAATATCCATTCCGCTGGACAACATCCGCGACAACGCCTGGAACCCGATGTCGTACATGGCGCCATCGCCCCCCAGCACCCACAGCCGCTTGTTTTGGTAGCCCAGTTGGTCCCAGCGGGCCCGCACGCCCATGGCGGTGGTGGGGGCGTTTTCAAACAGCGAGTTGGCCCAGGTGACCAAGTAAGGATTGTAGGGATAGGTGGAACCGTACACCGTGTTGCAGCCCGTGGCCGCCACGATGCCAATGTTCTCCCGGCCATGGCTTTCACCGGTAGACGCCAACATCATGCGGATGGCGGTGGCCTCTCCGCAGCCCGCGCAGGAACCGGCCCCCCCCACGTACAGCAGGGTTTTATCTTGGTCCAGCATCAGGTCAATGGGCAGTTTCTTGGCCAGAAAGCGGTCGGGGGTTTTGGGCACGCTGGTGATTTGGGTAAACAGATTCTGGTAGCGCTCCAACACGCCTGCTTCTTTGGGCTCCATCAGCAATGCGTTGTGGCTGCCGCACACGGTCACGCATTCGCCGCAACCCTTGCACTTGGTGGGGTCCACATAAATCGAGAACAGCCCGCCCTTGTCGCCCTTTTTCTCGAAAATACCGTGGAACTTGGTGGTCTTGGCCCATTGGGCGTTGAAGTCTTCCTGCTGGGCGGCGTTGCCGATGGCCTTGGCCTGTTTGGCCACGGCGTCTTCCTCCGAAATCCGGGCCAAAATGGCCGTGTCGGGGCAGGCGGTCACGCACTCCATGCAGGCCACGCAATTGCCCGCCGTGTAGCGGGGCAGTTCTGGCCCAATGTGGGAAAAGTCGCGAATGGCGGCGGTTCCCGGAGGGACCAGCGAGCGAGCCACCAGGTCGTTGGCGGGCAGCAAATGCCCCCGGCCTTCCTCGTAGGGCAGCAGAACTTTCTCTTTGAAATCTTTCAGGTGCTCGGTCATCAGGGTCGCTCTTCAATGTGAAACGTCAACACCGTGAGAGGGGCAATCCCTCCATGTACGTATAATTTTAACATATTTAAAGCGGACCGTACAAAATTATTTTTCAGGTCTTTTTTCCGGTCTTTATTCTTAATTCAAGGGAAATTCCTCCCCTTGAGGTTGGGATTAAACCGCGCTTTTCATTTTCTTTCCGGCGCCGGTCATCACCTCCTGGGGCAATTCCTTCAACTCCTGATAGCCGCGCTCCACGCAGCGCAGGTTGGCATTCACCACTTTTTCAGACTGGCTGCCAAAGTATTTGACCAACCCTTTTTTCACGCCCTCAAACAGGGCCTGCTCGGAAATGTTTTGGCGGGCCGGGTAGGGCACCACCTTCAAAAACACCCCCAACAGGGCAATGCCCTGCATGCGGATGATGAGATCTGGGCGGACGGCTTCTTCGGTGGCGATTTTTTGGGTGTCTACGTAAAACACCCGAGCTTGGCGCTCTAGCAAAATCTCTTTGGCGTAGCCAGGAATCCATTCCCACAACTGGGCGGGGTCGGTGGTGTGAGACTGAATGAACACCGCCCCCCCTTTGCTCAAGCCGTAGAACGGGTTGCCATGGAACATGGCGTTGGCGTCGTTCAGCGAGATCAGGTCCACCTGTTCCATTTCGCAATGGGCGCGAATGCGCTCTGGGCCCAAGGTTAAATAATAGTTGGTGGGCAGGCCCTTTTTTTCCGAGCCGTACAGCGAGTTGGCCTGCACGCTCACCCCAAACAGGTCTTCCGACACGGTGGCGATGACCTTGTTGGTGGTCACCGACCCAAACCCGCCGATGGAGTAACCCCTCATGCTGAAGGAACCCTTGGGGCGGATATCGGGGGAGTCCACCACCGGCAGGGCGGTGGGGTGATCCACGTTCAGGGTAAAGAACCGGCGCTGGCCCGCGGCCAAGTGCTCGAACACCGCCACCAGGTCCCCCGGCCGCACGTCGCGGCTGCCCAATCCGGCCACGCCAGACACAATGGCGGGAATGCGAGAGATGGGCATCATGCCGGGGGCACCCGTGAGGGCATCGGAGAAGGCGGCTTTCAATTCGGCGGTGAGGGGGTTGCTGTCGGCGAGGGGAATGTCCAATCGTTCAATCACGGCCATGGCTTTCACGTTCTTCAAGGCCTGCACCAGGTCTTCCGCGGGGAAGGGGCGGAAGGCGTAAGGGTGAACCACGCCCACCTTCATGCCGCGGGTTTCCCGCAGGTGATCCACCACCGCCTCGGCGGTTTCCGCCGTGGAGCCCAGGGCCACGATGGCGTACTCGGCGTCTTCCATGCGGTGGCTGCCCACCAAGCCGTAATTCCGCCCGGTCAGGCGGCCCCAGTCGGCCATAGCGGCCCGCAGGGCGGGGGTGATTTTTTCGTAATAGGCCCGCTGGGCGATTTTACCCCGCATGTAGGCGTCTTGGTTGGTCACCACCCCGGCCATGGTGCCGGCGATGGGGTCGAACAACGCCTTCAGTTTTTCGGCGGGAGACCCCACGAACCGCTTCATCAGCTCTTCTTCCGGCAGCCGAATGGTCTCTAGGGTGTGGGTGGTTAAAAAGCCGTCTTGCACGTTCATGAAGGGGGTGTGGGTTTCCTCGGCCACCCGGCGGCAGATAATGTTCAGGTCGGTGGTCTCTTGGGCGTTCCGGGCGAACACCATGCCCCAGCCCACGTCGGCCACCCCCATCACGTCGTCGTGGCCCGCGTGAATGTTCAGCGACTGGCTGGTCATGGCCCGGGCCCCAATGTTAAACACCACGGGCAGCCGCTTGCCGCTGATGACGTACAGCACTTCCTTCATCAATATCAGCCCCTGGCCGCTGGTAAAGTTGCTCACCCGGCCCCCCGCCAGGGCAAAGCCCTCGCTCGACGACGCCGAGGAGTGCTCGCTTTCGGCCTCTAGGAACAACAGGGTGTCTCCCCACAGGTTTTTCTTGCCGTTGGCCACGGCCGCCGCGAACGAAACCCCCATGTTGGTGGTGGGGGTGATGGGGTAGGCGCAGGCAGATTGGCTGATGGCCGTTTCTCCCCACACAATCCCCCCAGAACCATCGGTGGTGACCTGAATACCGGGAAATTCTGGATTTGTGGCGGTTTGCCCTTTGGGCGCAGCGTGTTTGGTCATGACATCCCAGGATGTTGGGTGGCTGTGGAACAATTTCGTGGCTCTTCCTCTTACCTTAAAGGGGGGGCGGGGGGGTGTCAATACAGGGGGGGGCGGGGCAAAACCCCGCCATCCCATCCACCCCCTCCACGGCAAGAGAACAGGAAAGACCGTTTTGAGTGGGGGGTGATGAAGGGTTGGGCCATGGCCGTCCCCTTGCTATTTGATTCATATATTTGGAAAACAATACTCGCTGTTGGCCCCTCCGGGTTTCCCAGCCGACGATCTCGGCAGAAATCCCTTATGCTCAGGTCACATTTTGGATCGACGCACAGTTCAGCCTAGGGGTCAACATCTCACTGGGATTGATAACGGTGGGTGGATGCTTGCTGGCCCTGGGCCCCCGCCGCCAAGCCCTGCACGACAGGGTGTGCAAAACCGCCGTGTACCGGAAAAAAGAATTGCGCTAAATTTTCCACACTCGGGACATCAGGTGCGGCAACGATGCCCCAGGGAGGGGTCCTCCTCTGATGGGGGCCACCATGAAGCGCCGGGAGGAAGAAAAGAACCGGCTGGACCATTGTTTAAATCCCTTTCAGGGTCAGCCACATAGGGTGAACGCCTTCCCCCGCTCCCTTTTTCTTTCGCCCCTCCCCCGCCGGTGGTACCATAATTGTAAGGACTGTATATATTGGCATTGTTGCCGGAAGAACCGTTCCTTCACCCCCACGGGACCCCATGGACCACGCCGCCGCCTATTCTGGAAAATCCACCCAGCGGGCCGACATGAAGCCCCGCACGGCCGCCGCCCTGGTGGATGTGATCATTATTTTCGGGCTGGCGTTTTTGCTGGGCCCCCTGGTGGGGTTCTGGATTAGCTACCTCACCGAACCCATGCTGACCTATGGCGAGCGGGAAGCCCTGGCGGAACTAAGCCTGTGGCCCATGCAAACCACCCTGCCCCTGTTGTTCCCCCTGTACTTCTTCACCGAAGCCCTGTGGGGCGCCACCCCAGGCAAGCGGCTGGTGGGGCTGGTGGTGGCTCACCAAGACGGCGGCCCCGCCGCCCCGGCGCAGCTCACCTCTCGGTTTCTGCTCAAGTCCATGGCCTTTCTGCTGGCGTTGGCGTCCTCTTGGACGGGCTGGTCCATGTTCAGCCTGATGGAAATGCTGGCCGCCATGATCTTGCTGATGGGGTTCCCCCTGTCGCTGGGGGTGGACCGCCAAGCCCTGCACGACCGCCTCACCCACACCGCCGTGTACTTTACCGAATAGTCCATTCCTCCGGTAAGTCTCTCCATTTTCCTGGCCGCCTTTCCCCGCCCTGTTGACCTTTCTATCTTTTCGCATGGCCTTAAAGCAGGTCCGCAACAGCCCGTGGCGCGCCAGAAAGATCGGGGTTCTGTTGGGGGTTCTGGGTGCGTTGGGTGGGGCGGGCAGGGAGAGAGTGGAAAAGTAAATCGGAATGTTAATCATTCACTTTTATGGGTGAAGACTTCATATATCCGGAAAATATTTCATTTAGTATCTGTCGTTTACCTGAAATAATTATAAAAATAAAGTATTTATCATGGTCGCTTGGGATATAAACGCGCAAGGCGGCCCCATCGTCAAAAACAATATACTTATTTTTTGTGTCTACGTAATACTTAAATTCTTTTGTTTCTTTATTCGTATCATCCAGCAAGTAAAGTGATATCATCATAAAGTATTCGACTAATACATAGTCATCCTTGATTCTTATTTTATTGCAAAACTTTTTATTTGAATAAATAATTTTTATTATGTTGTTTATTGATCCTTCATTTTCTTCGTCATGATGAACATATCTTTCTACCCTATCTCCGTATATAGTAATTTCGTAATCATTCATTCCTTCGACATAAATATGTGGTTGGTCGTTTACAATATAGATATTTTCATCATCTGACATCATTTTTCTGGCCGTTTCAATGTCTATTGCGGGCAAGTATACGTGTTGGTTAAGGTCTTTATTGTAAAATTCATATATATTATATCTTCCATTTTTTATTTCATTTTCTTGTGCCAAAGATAGTTTCTTTTTCTTAAATTCGTTCCAACTTCGGATATGTGAAAACTTCTCGAATCGGCATTCGCCTTGCGAATCCCCAGCATTTTTTTGGGTCTCTAGCGGCATTGATTTTATTAGGGCCGGAAATATAAAAATAAAAGAAATAATTAATAATGGTTTTATGTGTTTTTTCATGATCCCCCCCTGGTTGTTTTAGAGCCTATCTCAAAATTTCCTGAAGAGAATGACCGTTCTGGCAGTATTTATAAAGTCAGTGTTTGATGAATTACCTCTTTGTCCCCCACCTCAACCCAGAGCGTCTTTATATCACATTGCCCCCAATTTGAGGAGCGGCGCGGCTCTTTCTGCTCCTCTTCCCTATTAGGCCAAGTGGCTGAATAAAGTCGCTGGGGGAAACCATTGGCGTAGAATATCCGTTGACAAATCTGGCTCCCTGGGCTATCAAGAATCATTCTCAATCGTTTTTATCCACAACTCACCCATTCACTCTCAAGGAATCATGGCTCAGTTAAAAGGAACCAAAACCCACCAGAACCTAAAAGACGCCTTCGCTGGAGAATCCCAAGCCAACCGGCGCTATTTGTATTTCGCCAAGGTGGCCGACGTGGAGGGCGAGCCCGACATCGCCGGGCTGTTCCGTGAAACGGCGGAAGGAGAAACCGGCCACGCCCACGGCCATTTGGACTACCTGAAGCAGGTGGGCGACCCTGCCACCGGGCTGGCCATTGGGGCCACCAAAGAAAACTTGGCCGCCGCGGTGGCCGGTGAAACCCACGAGTACACCGACATGTACCCCGCCATGGCCAAAACCGCCCGGTCGGAGGGCTTCAACGAAATTGCCGACTGGTTTGAAACCCTGGCCAAGGCCGAGAAATCCCATGCGGGCCGCTTCCAAAAAGCGTTGGACTCTCTGGCTTAACCCGCCGGTGAAATTCTGCCGCCGGTTTGTAAAAATATACTGGTCATCAGGGGCCCTGAGCCCCTGACATACCCAACAAAAAGGAGTAGACTGAACACCAGTCTGCTCTTTTTTGTTGGGATTTTTGTACGTGCATGTTCGATGGCCAAGAGATGGGGGAATGGAGGGCAAAGCCCCCCAATAAAATCAACCCCCTTCCCTGGGGGCAGGGGGATGGGAAAAAATAGGTCATGCAGAGGTCTCATATTGCTTAACCCTTGGGGTTCTTTGACCTCCGTTTCTACGTTGTTTTGGTTAGGGGGCTTTCTCCACCCGTTTCTTTCCGGATGCCATGAACACCCGCCTGTCTCAAATGCCCAGCGAAGGGCTTTGCTACCAGCCCCAAGACCCCGTTTACGCCAACCCCCGCTCCACGGAACTGGAGCTGAACCGGGTGCTGGATATTTGCGCCGGGTGCCGGTTGTGCTTTAACCTGTGCCCCAGTTTTCCGGCCCTGTTCCGCTTTGTCGACGGCCACGACGGCGAGACCGCCGCCCTGACCCCCCGCGAAAAACGCACCGTGGTGGACCTGTGTTACCAGTGCGGGCTGTGCAACCTAAAGTGCCCCTACACCCCCCGCGACAAGCACGAATTTCAGTTAGACTTCCCCGCCCTGATGCTGCGGGTGAAAGCCATGTACGCTGCCCGCCACGGGGTGGGGCTGGCCAAAAACCTGCTTACCCGCCCGGACCTGCTGGCGGCCCTGGCCCGGCCCTCCATGGGGATGGCCAACTGGGCCAACCGGTTCCCCCCGTTTCGCTGGCTGCTGCAAGCCCTGCTGGGGGTGCACCGGGCCAAACGCCTGCCCAGTTTTGCCCGCCAGCCCCTCATGGCCCGCCTGAAGGGAAACACCCACCATGCGCCCGGCGGCGAGCCCACGGCCAAGGCCGTGTTGTTCGCCACGTGTTTTGTGAACCACAACAATCCGGGCATTGGGCTGGCGGCCCTGGAGGTGCTGGCCAAAAACAACGTGGAAACCGAGGTCTATTACCAGGGCTGCTGCGGCATGCCCGCCCTGGAGGTTGGCGACCTGCCCCGGGCCAAAACCATGGCCGAAAGCAACGTGGCGGGGCTGCTGCCCTGGGTAGACAAGGGCTACTCCCTGCTGTTCTTAAACCCCAGCTGCGCCCTGATGATGGGCCACAAATACCCCCTGCTGCTGGGTGGCGACGGCGTCACCCGGGTGGCCGCGGCGGTGAAAGACCTGGGGGTGTTTTTGAAAGAACTCCACGGCCAGGGCAAACTAAACACCAACTTCCGGTCGTCTCCCGGCCCGGTGGCCTACCACGCCCCCTGCCACCTGCGTATTCAGGGGGTGGGCATGCCCTTCCGCGATGTGCTAAAGCAAGTGAAGGGGGCCCAGGTTTCAACCGTGGCGGAGTGCTCGTGCCACGACGGCACCTGGGCCATGGACAAACGCTTCTTCCATCTTTCCATGACCTGGGGAAAGAAAGCCTTCGCTGGCGTGGAGGCCGCCCCTGGCGTGGCCGCCAGCGACTGCCCCCTGGCCGCCGTTCAACTGGCCCAGGGCACGGGCCGCCAGGTGGCCCACCCGGTTGAAGTGCTGGCCCAGGCCTATCACGACAAACCCTAATCTCGCCGAGACCCACACCGCCATGGCCCAACCCGTGCGCTATCAGGATATTCTGGACATTGCCCAGTATGAAAAAGCCAGGGAGACCTTCCGGGCCAAGGCCCTGGCCGCCAAGGAACAACGCCGGGTAGAGGTGGGCCCCCACTTCGAGTTCTTGTTTGAAAACCACCTGACGGCCTTGTACCAGGTGCAGGAAATGATGCGGGTGGAGCGGATGGTGGAGCAGACGGCCATTCAGTTTGAGATCGACACCTACAACGACTTGGTGCCGGGGCCGGGGGAACTGTCGGCCACCCTGATGATCGCCTTCCCCGATCCGGAAGAGCGAGACATTCAGTTAAAGAAATTGCTGGGGCTGGAACAGCACGTGTGGCTGGAAGCCAAAGGATTGGACCCCCTGCCCGCCCGGTTCGACACCCGGCAGATTGGCAGCGACCGGCTGTCTTCCGTGCAGTTTTTAAAGTTTCAGCTCCCCCCGGCCCTCATGGCCCGCTGGAGAGAACTGGCGGGTTCGGGCGGGCTAAGGCTGGTGGTGGATCACCCGGCCTACCGCCACGCCGCGGCCCTAACCCCCAATCAAGCCGCCGCCCTGGCAGAGGATTTCGCGGATTAAAATTGACGCTTAGATTGTTGGCCATCTCCTTCCCTCACCCTCATCCGAACGGATGACCAGACCCACCGATGGCTTCGAGACAAACCCCCATGCCCCCAGACTCTCCCAACAATACGTTTCCCCCCGCCTTCAAAGACATTGGGGTGGTGGAGGGTTTTTACGGGGAGGTGTGGCGGCCCGCCGCCCGCTATTGGTTCATCGAGCAGCTGATGCCCTATGGCCTGAACACCTATCTGTACGCCCCCAAGCACGAGAAAGCCTTTGGCGCCGAACTGCTGCGGCCCCTGGCCAAAGCCGAAAGTCAACGGTTGGAGGAACTGGCGGGATTCTTAACCGAACGGGAGATCACCCCCTGGGCTGGGCTGCATTTCGAGCCGCCCTTTCACCCCCAAAACCCCGACCACCAGCAGCGGGCGGCGGCCCGGGTGGCCGAACTGTGGCGGATGGGTTACCGGGGATTCGCCGTGCTGTTCGACGACCTGGCCAGCCACCTGAAAAACCCCGACGGCACCGCCGCCACCGGGGGCTCGCTGGCCCAGGCCCAGGCGGCAGCCTTCAACGGGGTGCGTGCCGAAGCGGAACGCCGGGGGGTGGGGGCCCGCTGGTGGGTGTGCCCCAGCAAATACACCCTGGATGCTCTGCTGATACGGGAATACGGCGAATTTGAGGAAGGCTACCTGGACAAACTCCACGCCGGGCTGCCCCCGGATGTGGCTTGGTTTTGGACCGGCCCCCGGGTGTGCTCCACTACGGTGGCCCCGGCAGACCGCCAGGCCTTCATGGGAAACCTGCACCGCCCCCTGGTGCTGTGGGACAACTACCCGGTGAACGATGCCTCCATGGTGAATTTTCTGCACCTGGGCCCCCTGTCTGGCCGGGCCGCCGACCTGCCCCAGGCGGTGGAGAGCTACCTGTTCAACCCCATGAGCCAGGCCATTCTGGGGGCCGTGCCGGGGGCCACCTGCCTGCTGTATGCCAACAACCCCACCGGCTACGACACGGAAGATGCCTGGGAAACCGTGCTGGAAGACTTTCTGCCCCCCGAAGCACGGCTGGCGGTGGATGCCTTCGAGGCCCTGACCCGCCGCAGCAACCTAACCGACCGCTCTGCCGAGCAGCGCCGGGCCCCCTTTGGCCGGGGAGAGGCCCTGCGGGCTTTGCTGGAAAGCCATTGGGCCAAGCAAGACCTGCCCATTCCAGAAGACCTGAGCCGGGAGTGGAAAGACTTGATGCGGCAAGTGCAGGCCGGGCTGCCCCCCGAAATGGCCGAAGAAGCCGCCCCATGGCTGGAACGGCTGGAACAAGCCTGGGCCATATTCTCCGCCGCCACCCCCACCAGCCGCAACGAGCAGATCATGCGCTTTCGCCAGGGCAAGGCCTTTGTGCTGGGCAAGTGGTTCAACCCGTAACGCCATGGCGCACTGGCCAACAGGCTACACTCCCCTGCCCCGCTCGCCATAAGTTTGGGCTTCCGTAAAGCACCTCTCCCCCCTGCCCCCCCTCCCCAATCAGGGAGGGGGATGGCTCGAATCCAGCAGGTGATGTGATTGTTTCCTTCCAGGTTTCACAACACCCCTCCCCTGCCTGCTACGCAGGCATCCCCTCCCCTTCGTGGAGGGGAAATGAATCGAATCCGAAAAGTTATCGGTTTGCTTCCTTTTAGCCTTTTATTCCGAACGGATGATTTGATGAACCGGTGGCTTCGAGCATTGTCCCTCTCCGACGGGGAGGGACAGGCGCCGAAGGCGCCAGGGAGGGGTGCCGTTGGGAACGAGAGGGAAGCCGAAATACACCCCTCCCCTGCCTGCTACGCAGGCATCCCCTCCCCTTCGTGGAGGGGAAATGAATCGAATCCGAAAAGTTATCGGTTTGCTTCCTTTTAGCCTTTTATTCCGAACGGATGATTTGATGAACCGGTGGCTTCGAGCATTGTCCCTCTCCGACGGGGA
>Ga0224495_10000053_pt1 | contig 90636 bp, 79 predicted proteins | sample SF_Jul11_sed_USG_FD_168128 | JGI IMG/M metagenome (GOLD analysis project Ga0224495, IMG submission 168128) | Sediment microbial communities from San Francisco Bay, California, United States - SF_Jul11_sed_USGS_4_1 | ecosystem: Environmental > Aquatic > Marine > Sediment | place: USA: California...
ACCCCATCCGGACTGGGCCTCGCTGCCACAGGCTCAGGCGTGCGAAATCGAAGAACTCACACTAACATAAGGGTTGGATCTACCCTGGGGGGCAGGCCATTTCCGTCGCGGCTTGTCGCCCTGTTGTGGTGGCCACCGCCATGTTCAGTACTGAACCGGTCGCACCCCGCGCATGCGGGGGAAGACGAAACCAGACCATGGTCTGTCCGAGATGTGGGGGGGGGCAGAAATCGGCGCCGGGGGGCAGGTCGGCCAGATCCGGGCGCGTCAGGGTGCGGATCGCAGTCAGGTTGTCGCGGGCTTTCTGCTTGGCTCCGCCGACGCCTATCTGGTCATCGGCGGTGATGCGGTAGTTTACGCCTCGCTCTCGACGTTCTATGGCGCCAGAAGAATCAGGTCGTGGAGCACGATCTCCTCCGCTGTCCTCCGATCCTGCTCGATCCGATCTACTCGTTCGAAAAACGGCTTCGGAAGCGGGTTCTTCGCCTCCATATTGGCCATCATGTTGCTCATCATGTCGACGGCCTCTTCGCTCACTTCGTCCAGGTACTCCCGAAACTTCTGCTCCCCCTGAAGTTTCAGGTCGCGATACATCTCCGGCAGGTATTTCTTCAGGTGTTCCTCGTGCATACGTCCGTACTTGTTCATCGTTTTTCTCTCCGGCAGGGGTTCTCCTTTCAAGTTTAGCCGGTTTTTCCTCCGGGTGCACCGTGGTGGAGGCCGAATGGGTGCGTGTGCCGGATACGGCCATACCGCACACCGGGGGAAAGAAGCGGTGGGGGCATCTGGCAGGCATGTACGTCCGATCCGAAATCTGGCGCGACCGCAGAACTCCTTGCCGTTGTCGGTGCGGATCACCTGCGGCAGACTGCGGGCGGTGGCCAGCCGGTTGAGGATGCGGGTGACGCCAAGGCCCCCGATTCCGCTGGCGGAGCTTCAGGTAGATCATGCCAGCCCCGTAACGCCGGTGCCGGTGGGCGAGTGCCACCACCGTCTCGCGCGAGGGCCGCATTGCGGTCCGGGCCCGGCCGGTAGCGCAGACTGCTGGCGCTCATACCCATGACCCGCAGGGCGTGGCGCTCGGAGAACTCTTGCCCGCACATCTTCCGCACCACCTCGCGTCGAGCCGGTGCGGTCACCACTTTTTTCGCAACACTTCGCGGGTCACCTCCCGTTCCAGCAGGGCCTCGGCCAGGAGCTTTTTGAGGCGGGTGTTCTCCGCCTCAAGGGCCTTCAGGCGTTTGGCGTCCGACACGTTCATGCCACCGAACTTGTTGCGCCAGAGGTAATAGCTCGCCTCCGAGAACCCGTGCCGCCGGCACAAGTCCTTTACCGGCATTCCGGCATCGGCCTCGCGCAAGAAACCGACGATCTGCTCTTCCGAAAACCGCTTCTTCATGTCCAATCTCCTTCTGGTTCAGGGATTGGACTCTAAATCGGGGCGCTACTGAAAGAGGGGGAGACGTCGCCTCGGGCTGTAGCAACCGGTTGAAGTAATACTCGGCCGGGGTCATGCGGTCAAGGGCCAAGGGGGGACGGCGTTGGGTGCAGAACCGCCAGGCAGCGTCCGGCGGATACATTGGCCTCTTGACGGGGAAGCTTACGCTGGCCCCTCCCGATACGTGCCTACCCCCACATTACGCCGCTCCCGGTGATGCGCGGCACCGGCAGGCCGTCCATGCGCACCCAGCACCACGGGCACATTACCGCCGTCCCGGCCACCCCCCACGGTACCGCTCCGCAGCCTTCACACAAAAGCGGCTGATTCCACCCTTGCGGCACGGTACCGCTCCGCATGGCCTGCGTTGCCCCCCGCGCCAGCCGGTCGGCGACCTGGGCCGCTGGGTCGGGGGCCGGGTCATTCGCCGCCACCCCTTGCAGGTGGGTCAGTAGTTCCGGCTTGCGGTCCCGGACCACCGGCGTCCACTTGGCCACCGCATCGGGGGAACCCTTCAACTGGATCGTCCCCTGTGTGGTCAGGAACACGTGTACCCCATCCGCCCGCACCCGTTCGATGACGATTTTGGGTGTCATATCTCCACCACCTCCTCGGCCCGAAGGTGCTCAACTGTTGCGAAGGTGCCCAACACTTTTTGTTGGGCATCTTCGGTGTTTTTGAGCATCTTCGGGCTGTCGGGGTTTTCCTGTGTGGCCTCTTGTCCTGGAATCCGCCAAATCCACCCGGCCCTCATTCCACACTTTTCCGCCCGGATCCCGAGTTCTTCCTTCGCCCGTCGAATCGTCGCCCAGGAAAGACCCGCCCCGGATGCTTCAGAACGCACCTCCTTCGGTGACATCGGGCCTGAGGCCAGAAGATCCTCCAGAAACGCCTTGGCTGCCTTCAGCGCACCACTCGCACCGGTATCATTCGGAGCCTCCGCCTCGGCCAAAAGGTCGCGGGCCGTGCCTGCCAGCGCCTCGCCCCACAGCACGCGCGACGTGGTCACTCCCGGAAAGTCGGCCAGTTCCCGTTGCACCAGCTCATAGGCAAATCCGCCTGTATCCGGACCGATGTTGGATTTCGCCCGCACCAACAGTCGCGCCGGGCCACTTTCATCAGCCGCCTGCCGCCGTACCGCCACCATCACCACCCGAGCCACGGCGCCGAAAGCCAGCGAGCCGGTAAGCCGCTCCACGGGATCACGACCGCCGGTTCCCTTCGTGAAGTGGGTGATGCCCAACACCGCGCACCGCGTGGCAGCGGCAAGATCGGCAAGCGGCTGAAGCCCCCGCCGGACTTCGGCATTCTTGTGACTGTCCCCGGCGATCGCCGACACGATCGGGTCCACGATCAGCAGCCGGATGTTGCCGATCTCGTCCAGCCGGAGGCGGAGTGCTTCCACGTCGCTGGCCGGGTCGAAAGAGCGCCGGTCGGCCCCCTCCCGAACAGTGGCGATGAGGTGTACCCGATCAAGGTCGGCCCCGGCCAAGGTGAGACGGGGGACCAGCGTGTCCGCCGGGTCGTCCTCGCCGGACCAGATCGCCACGGCACCCCGCGCGGCGGCGGTCCCATCCGGCCATCGGCCCCCGGTGGAAATGGCGGCGGCCAGCGCCAGCGCTAGCGTCGTTTTTCCTGTGCCAGGCGCCCCGCCCAGGACGTGCATCTTGCCTGCCGCGAGCCAACCATCCCAAAACCACTCAATGGGTTCAGGCCGAATGCCGCTTGCCTGGAGCAGTTCGACCGTCGGGGTGGGATCGGATACTTCGCTCTCCCGGAGCAGGGCCTTCCATCGGTCCGCAGTGCCTCCGGCTGCAAGCCACTCGGACGTGTTCCCGGCTACAAACGGAAAGTCGGGCGCGGGTGGCAGTTTCAGCGATCGCACCGTCCCGGCCCCGGCCGCTCTCACAGCTTCTTCGACGCTGCTCCAGAAAGCCGCACTCTTCTCCCGATTTACCGATTCGGGCACCAACACGACGGATTTTCGCCGGATCGGGGACATGTCCACGTCGCGTGGATCAATCATAGGTTGCCCAACATGCGCGCCGCAGAGGCCCGCTGTGTGCGCGGCATCGGCGGACTCGGCATCCGAGTGGAAAACAACCGGAGAAATGCCTGCCTTGATGCGCTCGACGCCGTGAAGCGGGGGGCCCGCATGAGCCCTGGACATGTTACCGCCTTCCCGTCGGACGGGACGCGGCAATACGCTGGTCGATCCACGACTGGATATCGCCCTCCAGCCAGCCAACTGACCGTGGGCCTAAGCCAACGGGGGCCGGAAATTCATTTCGACTGATGTAGTTGTAGAGGGTGGATCGGGAGAGTCCGGTAAGATTTTTGACCTCTGGCAATCGGAGAATACGCTGGACCATGTTCGCCTCCTTGGAATGGCATTGTCTGGCGGCATGATCACCTTTCCGATTTTTGTCCCCTGGGGGAAAATGTGCCCGTCAGGACATGTTTTCTCCCGAAGAGGGAAACAGCCTGGCCAACGCCTCCCCCTTAGGGTGCGCTTCCCCCACACTGTCGAGTGCCGTGGATACGAAGTCGAGCTTGAATTCCCGCCGTCGGGGGGGGCTTTTCTCCCCCAACGCTGGATCCACATCGGACTCCAGTAGCGTGGAATCAAAAAAACGGTCGAAAACGCGACACAGCCCGGCCACCAGGGATTTCAGCACCAGTTTCGGAGGCCTTCCCCGGCTTTCAACCTCCGCAACCGAAGCACGAGCCTTTCGGCAGGCTGGCAACATATATTTGGACAGATCCTGAGCCATAACATCGAGGCTCCTCCACTCCTCCCTCCGTAAGGTGCATAAACGGCTCAACTGGAGGTTCACCTGGGATTTCGACATTGAGTCGAGATCCTTCCTGATCCAGTGCACCACGCACTTGATCGCATCCTCAAACTCCTTGATTGCAGCGACCATCTGGCTCGGGCGAGGGGCATTCTCCAAGGCACGAAATATCTCGACGTTCGCCGTCAACGCCGTACAGACGGCGTCCATCATCTCCTGGAACCGATCGTCCTCCTCGCCCACCCCCAAACAGTCTCCCAAGGTCTCTGCCACTTCTGCGGAGAGGACAAGCTGCGGGGCCACATAGCCGCTCCGCCAGCCCCGCTTCGGTTTTGCTCGTGTTTTTTTTGGCATGGATACTCGCCTTTCCCACCCTAGGAAGCGCCCCCTCAGGATTGCTCCGGCTTGCATGTGATTGAGATATGACCCTTCGTTGCGTCGTATGTTCTCGAGGGTGGGATCGGCAAGATCACACGCCCACGATTGGATTTCGCCAGCGAATTCGGGACGGGAGGGTCACGAAATCGGCACGACCGGCGTTCCGGCTACGGCCCGCCCCATGACACTGCGCATCTTGCTGATTTAACAGCATTCATTGTCCGGATTCTTCCCGAAATCTCCTTTCGGATAATCGTCAAGAATCGTCAGGCGCCCCCCCAAACACGATCGTGTCACGCCGTCCGACCGGGGAACCTGAGCACCTTGGCACCGGCCTTGAGTTCGTCCAGGTAGTCCGCCCAGCGCTGCATCATCTCGCGGCGCTCCGGCAGGTGGGATGTCCGGTTGTACGCCCGGCCCAAGGGGTCGCGCACGGCATGCGCAAGCTGGTGCTCGATGATGTCCGGGCGCACCCCCAACACCTCGTCCAGCACGGTACGGGCCATGGCCCGGAAGCCGTGCGGGGTCATTTCGTCATTGGTGTACCCCATGCGCCGCAACGCCACCAGCATGGCGTTGTTGCTGAGGGCCTTTTCCGGGGTGCGGCCACCGGGGAACACGAACCGCCCTCCGCCGCTCAAGGGGTGAAGCTCCCGCAGAATATCCACGGCCTGCCGCGCCAGCGGCACCAGATGCGGCTCCCGCAGTTTCATGCGCACGGCGGGAATGCTCCACGTGGCTGCATCCAGATCGAACTCGGACCATTCGGCAAGGCGCAGTTCACCGGGGCGCACGAACACCAGCGGGGCCAGTTTGAGGGCGGCACGCACCGGGTAGAACCCACGGTAGGCGTCAATGGCCCGCAACAATACCGCGATTTCCTTGGGGTCGGTGATGGCGGCCAGGTGGGTTTTCCGGGCCGGTGGCAACGCCCCGCGCAGATCGGCGGACGGGTCGCGGCTTCCCCTGCCGGTGGCGATGGCAAACCGGAACACCTGCCCGCAGTTCTGCTTGGCCCGGTGCGCCGTGTCCACCGCCCCCCGCTCCTCGATGCGCCGCAACACGGCAAGCAGTTCCGGCGCGCTGATTTCGTTCACCGGACGGGTGCCCAGCCAGGGGAAAATATCCCGCTCGAAGCGGCGGATGATCTTCTCGCTGTGGGAAGGCGCCAGACCGGAGCAGTGCCGCCCAAACCACTCGCGGGCCACCTCTTCAAAGCTGTCCTCAAGGGGCAGCCCCTGTTCGATGCGGCGCTTCACATCGAGTAACTGGGCCTGTTGGGCCTTGGCCTCCTTGCGCACATCGCTGGGGTCGGTACCCGCCGCCACCTGAGCCCGCGCCTCATCCGCCTGTGCCCGCGCCGCCTTCAGACCGGTGTCAGGGTAGGTGCCCATGGAAAGGGTCTTGCGCCGCCCGCCGATGGAATAGTCGAAGCGCCACCACTTGGCGCCGTCGGGGCGGATCAGCAGATAGAGGCCGTCACCATCGGGCATCCGCCAGGGGGACGGCCTGGATTTGGCATTGCGGATGGTCGTGTCCGCCGGGATCAGATATCTGGCCACCGTGCGCCTCCTGCAGTAACTTTGCTTTGCAGTAACCCGGAAAAGCCCTGTTACTGCCAAAGTTACTGCAAAAACCCCCGGATGTCCATGGCTGTTACTGTACGGGCCTGGACACAAAAAACCCCCGGAACCGTGAGATTCCGAGGGGTTATGGACTTTCCGGGAGGTTCCCGGATTCGTTAATGGTGGAGGCGCCGGGAATCGAACCCGGGTCCGAAGATGCATCCACCGGGGTTTCTACGTGTGTATTCTGTGTTTGAAGTCTCGCCTCACTCCAGGCCCACAGGCAGGCCAGAAGCAACGCCAGCACCCTGAAATCTTACCGTTCCGCAAGGTGCCCGCGAAGACGGCCAGCCCAGTAAGTGACGTTCCTTCCCGAAGCCCGGGCGACAACGGGGGGAACGCCGATGGCCGTAGCCACCGGTGAGCCGACTACCTATTTCTAGGCAGCCAGTGCGTATGCAGGCTCGTTGGCACTTGATTGTTTCCGGTTTTTTTACGAGGCCAACCGGAGACCTCGACACGCTACCCCGGTTTCTCTCACCCCCGTCGAAACCTTTCGCCCCCAAATTCGTGTGAATCGGGCAGCCCAAGGCCGGTCGGGCGGAAACCGGCCCTGTCAAAGAGCCGTTCCAACCCGCTCATCGTAGCATGTCCGGGAGATATTCGCCCGAATTGTGGCGGGTTAGCCGTGTATCTGGTCAGTGTGAGGCGCTGACCATGCCGGCCGCGAGGGCGCTCATCATCGATTGGCGTGCCAGCAGGGGATCCAGTTCGAAGGAATCCATCGCTGGAATCGGGTGTAGCCGGGTGGCCAGGCGCGCCAATTTGTGGTGCAGGTGAGATTCCGCCAGGCGCACGATACGGTTGTATTCCAGTCGCAGACGAGCCACATGGTTCTCTGATTTGGAAAGTTTTTCGGCCACCTGGACGAAGTCGGCGTGGCGTTCCATGGAATGTTGTGCTTCCATGGTCAACAGCAGACGCGCCAGCGCCCAGGACAGATCGGCCTCGGCAGCTACCCGGTCACCCACGGTGCGGGCATTCATGGCTTGCATCCGGCAGGTGGTTACCGCGCCCACCACCGGATCCCGCCAGGGAATGTACTGGGTTGCGATGGTGACCAGCCGTGTTGCCAGCGTATGCCGTTCACGCAGTTCCGCCTCCAGCTTGCGCCAGGCTTCGTCGCGCTGGGAGTGCAGGCGGGTGAGGTAGGCCACCTCCCACGCGATCACCAACAGCGTCAACAGGACCAATGACAGGATTGCCACGACCGGCATTGCAGTATCCTCATGCCTACGCTCCCGGTGGGGAGTGGGGCAAAAAAAAGCGAATCTCCTACACGTTGAACGCTACCGAGGCAATGTGCGGCAATTGCCGCCGGGTCATCACCTCCGTGCCTGCTGTGGCCCGGGGCGTGAGCATTGCCATCATGGCTTCCCGCGCCACTTTTGGATCCAGTTCGAAGGGCTGTCCCGCGACCAGGTGCAGCAGGTGAGTGAAGGGCCGCAGGGCGGGCCCGTTCAAAAAATCTTCCAGGTCTTCCACCCGACGGTTGTAATCGTTGCGACCTTGGGTAGCTATGTTTTCCGCCGTGCCCAACTGACTCAACAGAGTGTCAAAACGTGGGTCGCGGAGCAGATCCTCGTGCTCCTGAGCGGCCAGCAGCAGGCGGGCCAGAGCCCAGCACAAGTCGGTTTCGGTCTTGGTGCGGGCCAGCACGGTGCGGGCCTGCATGGCATAGGAACGCGACAGGGCCACGGCTTCAATCAGCGACTTTTCCAGCGGCATGTAGCCAGAGCTTACGCGCATCAGTTCCAGTGTCAGTTCCTGGCGATCGTGCAGCGCCGCCGACAGGCGGGCCAGTGCCAACTCCCGGGCTGCCTGCAGGCGGTCCAGCTTCAGGTACACGGTTACGCCCCAGACAAATCCCACCACAATGGTCGCCGGAATCAATAACCAAATCGTCATTCAGAACCCCTCACCGTGCAGAACCGATTTACTATCCGCCGACTACTTCTGTGGCCAGCCCCGTCTACCCGGTCGCCGGACGGTCCCGGCACGGCTCCAGGCACCGGTATCGGGACGATCCTGTTTTTGGTATCACCCGTTGTCCTATCGGTCATTGAGTGCAAGCTCTGTACAATTTTTTGTGCGGGTTATCCCCCCGGGCCCCCTCTTGCAGGCGCTTTCGCAGCCTGGATTTCCGGTGTGACCATTTTCAAATGGCTGGACGGTTTGGGGCGTTCGCGTCACAATCGGCGGGTGGATTACTTGGCCGAAGCGTTGGGATGGCGTAGGGTGCCGGGACTGTGGCGGCGGGGGGATTTCCTGCTGGCGGCGGTCGCTGGTGTGGTGGTATGGGGCGCCTTGTGGGTGGGGATGGGGGAGTCCCCCGGTCGGGGAGGCGGGTGGGAGCCATGGAGTTATCTGCACTTGGTGGCGGTGACTCCGCTGCTGGAAGAACTGGCGTTTCGGGGAGCTCTGACTGGTTGGGTGCGGGGGCATTCCTGGGGACGCAGCCGGGTGGTGGGAATCAGCCGCGCCAACCTGCTGGTGACGGCGCTGTTTGTCGCCGGACACCTGCTTTACCACCCCCCGCTTTGGGCGGTGTCGGTGGTGTTTCCTTCCCTGGTGTTTGGACACCTGCGGGACCGTACCCACAGCGTGATTCCGGCAATCCTGATGCACATGTGGTACAACGCCGGATATTTCGCCCTGGTGGGGGTGGGGTAGCCGAAGGGGGCGGAACGTGGCTTAACTTTTTTTGCAACAGTACGATATGAGAGGAGGGATGTCCCCCTCCGCCAGGGAGTAATGTCGTTTCGGGTGGACTTTATAACGGGCCAGACAGGGAGATGTGTCATGTATCTGTGGGGGTTGCGCGTGATGATGGTGGTGGGATTGTCGTTGCTGGTGGCCACAGGTGAGGCCGGGGCAGCCAAGGACAACCAGTATCAGAATGGGGAGGTGGGGCTCAGTCTTTCCAAGCCCGACGACTGGGTGTTCATGACCCCCGAGGACATTGGCCTGGCGGCGGGCAGTGATGCCATTCCCGATGGCATGTTGATTGCGTTGGCGCGCCATCCGGAACCGTACCCAGCGTTAAACGCCACGGTGCAGGTAATGCACGGGCAACTGCCCTACGAAGGAGTTGAGCCGGAGGAGGTGCTGAGTGACATCGTTCGTTCGATGCGCATGAGCTCTCCGGTATACGAGGAGCCGGAACCGATCCATCCGGAACGGGTTTCGGGCCATCCGGCGGCCGCGGTGCGGTTCGTTACTCGGTCTACGGGGACGGGCAGCAGCCCGCGGGTGTTGTCCCGCATGTGGGTTGTGGTGCGCGGGGTGGAGCTGTTCATCATCGACATGAATGGCCCGGCGGAAGGGCCGGATCTTTCCGAGGCGGAATTCAGCGATATTTTTCGATCTCTGCGCATTAAGGGGTGAGGGGAGTCTGCGCCCGGCTTGTTTTTTGGGTGGATTACCGAGTGACCCCGGCTGTTCCGGCTGTCTGAAAAGGCGCTATCATCAAGACAGAGACGTAGATCCTGTTGCCGGAGGGTCCGATGAGACAGCCGCTGACCGTGATCGGGGTGGGCCTGTTGCTGGGGGCGGTCGTCCTTGCCGTCGGGTGTGGTGGCATGCGCGTGTCGTGGGGCAAGCCGGAGCCGGCTACCGTATTTGTTGTTCAGCAGCCTGAGGGGCAGCGTTTCGATTACATGGTGCATGTCACCAATGCCGACCCCCATATGGACATGCAGGCGGAGCGCTTTGAGGCGGCACGCAAGTCGCTGAAGGGCCATTGTGTGCCGGGGCGGTTGGTGGACTTGTACGCTCATTCCGTGGGGCCGCGAGCGGACGGGAAGGGCGAGTTGCTGTCCTATACCATCGGTGTCCACTGCAACCCGGAGGGGAACTGAGTCGGCCTGTCGCCGACCGGGGCCTTGGGCCCGGTGGTGAAATCCCCCGGCATTCCCGCGGTCACCTGCGGAAGCGTCAACTCCCGGTCACCCGGCGCAGGGCCAGTTCAAGGTCGGCGGCGCGGAACGGTTTTTGGAGGAAAGCGGTAAACCGGTCTCCGCCAAGGTGTGCTGCTGCGTCCTCGGCCGTGTATCCCGAGATTAGCAGCACCGGCAACTGCGGCCGGCGGCTGCGGATGTGGCGCAGGGTTTCGGCCCCGTTCATGAGCGGCATGGTCATGTCGAGGAGAACACATACGGCGTTGCGGGCGCCGTTGTCCAACTGTTCGATTCCCCTGACGCCGTTTTCGGCGCATACGGTGTGGAAGCCCATGCGGTCGAGCATGGCTCGGGTGACGTGGCGCACCGCCTCCTCGTCGTCCACCACCAGTACTGTGCCGTTGCCTCGCCAGGTCGCCACGTGGTCCGCTACCGCAGAGGTCACCCGTGGCGGACCTGCCGCCGGAAACAGTACCCGGAAACTGGTGCCCCGTCCCGGTTCCGTGGTCAGCAGGATCGCTCCGTGGTGGCCGCGGACGATGCCGAGCACCGCACTCATGCCCAGACCGCGCCCGGTGAACTTGGTAGTAAAGAATGGATCGAACACCCGTTGCCGGGTGTCGGCGTCCATGCCACAGCCGGTGTCGGTAACATCCAGAAAGACGTAATCGCCCTCATCCCGGTCACCACCGACCACGGCGGAGGCCCGCGTGCGACTGTCCAGACGCACATGACCGGTGGTGATGCGAATGGTTCCGGCTGGTTGGACGGCGCTCCCCTCGCCTCCGGTCCCTCCGCCGGACTCTCTGCTGCTTGATGCCCCACCGATCGCCTCGTGGGCGTTGATGACCAGGTTCATGATGACCTGGCTGATTTGGGCCCGGTCGGCGTCCACTTCCGGCAGGTCAGGGGCCAGTTCGTACTCCAGACAGACGTGTTTGGGGATAGTGGCTTCGAGCAGTCTCCCCATCTCCTGCACGGCGTCGGACAGGCTGACCCTCCCGATCACCGGGTTGCTGCGACCGGAGTAGGCCAGCATCTGCCGACACAGGTCGCCCGCTCGTTCCGCCGATGTTTCGATGCGGTCGAGGTATTCTCCCACCACCGGATTACCGTTCTCTGCCGACTGCCGGGCCAGTCCGGCACTGCCCATGATTGAGGTGAGGATGTTGTTGAAGTCATGAGCAATTCCACCGGCCAGAATACCCAGGCTCTCCAGCCGCTGCATGTGCTCCATCTGCGCCTGGAGGGATTTTTCGCGGCTCACGTCTCGCGCCACCGAAACCATGTGGGTGACTGTTCCGTCCGTACCCCGAATGGGGGTGATGGCCGCCTCCGATTCCAGTTCTTCCCCCCACTTTCCCTTGTAGAACAGGGTGCCGCGCCAGGGGGTGCCGGTTACCAGTTGGCGGTACAGCGTTTCGTAGAATTCCGTTGTGTGGCGGGGGCTGCGCAACATTTCGGCATATTTCCCCCCCACGTCCTCCAGCCGGTAACCGAGCAGGCGGGAGAAGGCGCCGTTGATGTAGCGGATGCGGGCATCATGATCGGTGATCATGATGATTTCGTACGCCTGTTCCACGGTGGTGGCGAGCAGGGCCATCTGTTCCTGATCGGCCTCACGGCTGGTGATTTCCTGCTGCAGGGCGTGACGGTGCCCCGCCTCCAACTGCTCAGTGCGGCGCGCCAGCCACAACACCAGCCCGGCTGCCGTGAGGGCGATGCCCGCAAGCAGCCACTGGATACGGTGAAACACGACCATGCGCTGATCCATCGTCGCCGTGATCCGCCGCTGCGCCAAATCCAGTTCTCCCATCAGGTTGTGATAAATGGCGTCCGTGGAAGCATCCAGGGGAGTGCCTGCTCCGGAGGTGGCGGGGTTGGCCAAACGCTGTTCGGCGATGACCGAAAAGTTGTCCAGTTCCCGTCGCAACGGTTTGGTATTGATGAGGTCAGACCCCGCGTCCAGGGGAAGCCCGCCGTACTCCTCCAGTGTGACGTCCCCTCCGGCCAGGGCAGACAGGGTGGTGCGGGCGTGCCCAATGCGCGAACGGACCTGATCGGCATCTTCGGTGGTGTCGCCGCCGAGGATTTCTTCCAGCAACAGATGCGCTTCTGCGACCTCGTAGCGGATGGAACCGATGGCCACCAAGTGTGGGGCGTGGGACAACCTTATCTGGTCCGCGAGTTGCGCTGCGTACAGCCACGCCAGCAGGGTGACCACTGCTAGCGATGCGGCCGGAAGGACGATCAGCAGGGGGGTGCCAGGCAACCCGCGAAGTAGTGGAAAACGTGTAAAAAGGCGTCCTGGTGTGCGGGTGGATGGATGGGGTGGAATTGGCACGCGGGTGGACCCTTCTCGGAGCGGGAGGGTTGTTAAGGCTCACCCCCCGTACGGCAGGACGGAAAGAAATGCCGTTTGCAACGGACCTCTGCCGACCGTACCACAAGCCTACTCCCAGGAGAAATCCTGGGCAACGGCTCATGGCCCACAGCGCACGGATTTTGAAAATTACCAGCGGATGCGGAATGTCAGGCGGATACGGTCAGAATTGACAGTAAGGCGGGTGTCGGCAGGGGGTTGGCGGTCCGGGGTCAGTTCGCTGAGGGACAATGCCATGTCCAGGGGGGAGGTCATAACGGCAGCGCCGTCCATGGTGTCTGGGGCGGCACCACGGCCCCCCGAAGGGGCAAGCAGGGAACTCAGGTCCAGCGCAAGGTGATGGCCGACAAAGCGCGCCATGTTGCGCAGCAACTCGCGGTTCCTCTTCAGCGCCAATTTGTTGGCCGACAGGGAGACCATGTCATGAACGCCATCCCCCAGTTCGTAGGGTTGGGCGGCATGGGCAGAGGTCACCCCCAGGAATACCAGCAAGGTGGTGAGGCAGGAGCAGGCAATATGTCGTTTCAGTGTTCGCATGTGAACAATTTATGTGTTCAAAAAACGATCTGTGGTGCCAGTTATCCGGCGGATTTTACACGGGGGGAGGGAATAATTTTCCCACTCGCACCCGCCTGTGGCGTCACCGGAGGGAGCTTTTTTCCCAGGTTCCGGGAAAAACGGCCTCGTGGACGCGCCCTAGCCTGTATATGGTGCATTTTCCGGGCCAGGATATGTATCCCGATTTTGCGGAGCCATGCACCAAGGCGGGGGAATCTCAGGTGGGGGGGTTCCTCCGGGATTAATCCCGGTCCAGGGTGCGGATGCCACCCTCCAGCACCTGGCGCCACTGAAGCCCGAGTTGGGGGGAGTAAAGCGGGTCGCAGACGGAGATGGTATCGAGCAGGGCGTTGACCCAGTGGGCATAATCCCGGGGCCCAAGGCCCAGGCCCTGAGAGCCGTGACTGGCCCGTACCGAGGACAAGAACTCCGATTCCTTGCGGGCACCGGAGGCCGTCACCAGGAACGCGGTAATGCCCTTGTGGATCATGGCCTGCTGAGTCTCCATGTCGACGAGGTCGAACATCGGTCGCAACGCGGGCGCCAGTTCGAACAACCGGGCGTAGAAGCGGTCGAAAAAACCGGGCTGTGCCGTGCAGCGCTGGAGGCTTTGGGTCAATTCCGTAAGTGTTCCCATGGTTCTTGCTGCAGTGGCGGAGTGGCGTCGGGAGAAATGGCTGGTGTCCCGAAGAAGTGGTGCCGGGGCATTCTACTGCAAACAGGCAATCCATGAGCTACATGATGACATGGCCGGGAATGTTCGCAAGTCAGCCCTGCCCCCTGCGGCTCAGATAGCCAATTCCCTGGGAGAGCACGACGCGCCAGGTTTCGGCGACCCGGTGGTCACACTGCGAATCGCACTCGCGCACCGTGCGGACCATGGTGTCGATCCACAATTGGTACATGTCCGGCGTGATGTTCATGCCCTCCTTGCCGTGGGTGGCGGCAATTCGGTCCAGGGACAGGTTGGCGGCCTGGATGCCGGCGCTCTGCATGATGATGGTGGTGATCGCCTTGCGGATCATGGTGCGCTGTTGTTCCAGGTCGGTGTCGCGAAATTTTTCGCGGATGTCGGGGGAGGCCTCGAACAGGTGGATATAGAAGCGATCAATAAAGTCCGCACGTGCGACACACCGCCGGTAGCTGTCGATGACAAGGGACAAGTCGGGCATGGGGCTGTTGTGCGTCGGGGCCTGCGAGGCCCACTGTGCCACTCCTGTGATGCGGACGGCCCGATACGTCAAGCCGCCTCCTTGGTAAAAATCCCCCCCAGGATCTGCCCCCCCACCTTGGTTCCGGATTCCCCCTGCTGCTTTTTGGGTGCCGGTGATCTTTCCGCAAGGCGTCAGCAGACTATCACTGAACACCTTACGTGAGTGCCATGATAATTGTCACCACGTCTGGATGGGAGTTTTTTCCGACGAGGGGGCGCCTGCTGGGGGGGGGAGTCATTCGAAAGGCCCGAGTTTGGGGAAGGGAGATCCGGAGGCGCTGCTTGGGGGGGCACCGGGGGTGCTGTCGGGAGCCGACCCATCCGCCGCCGGGTGTTCCGGCACCTCCTTCCGGCTGTGTTCAGCCAGCCAGCGCAGGGAAAACAGCAGCGCGCCCGGAATATACAGCGCAGCAAAAGCCGGTGCCATTTCCAAGGCATCACGCCGGACCCAGAACACCAGCAGTGCCAGGGCGGCAATGCCCAGGGCATACAGACGTGGATCGCTGCGCACCAGCACGGAAAGCACCAAGCCGGCGCTGGCGGCCAGTAGACCGGCACCGCTAACGGGCAACAGCACGAACACCAGAATCGCCGCCCCCAGCGATTGCGGCAGCAGGGGGCCGATGGCGTAGAGCGATAGAATTATCGCGACGACCGCGGCCAGCCCCAGAAAACACAGGTAGGCGGCGTCTCTGGGGGTTCGCACCTGCATGAGTGTGTGTAACCAGCGCATCCCACAGTCCATCCGTGACAGTTTCACCGACCTCGGCTCCGCAGGAACCTCGTCCACAGCCTGTTCCGGGGGGAAATGCCTGGGGATGCCTCGGGGTGAAAAAAATGATTATAAAAACACCATCCATGTCCGATAAGACGTCTAACCGTATTTGACCAGACGAGTTTTTTCAACGTGCGGCGGCTGTTCTGCCGCGATCTCGAAGGAGATGCCATGGATCGCAATGCAATCAAGCGGGTAGCCTGGGCTGTCGCCCTGGTGTGCGCGGTGACCTTGCCCGCCTGCTCCACGATGGGTGGTATGGCGGGGGGTGGAAAGCCGGTCCAACTGGTGCAGGTGAGCCCGGAGCAGGCTCGGGAACAGGTACGTGGTGCCCAGGGGTTGATGAGCCAGGCGGCAGGACATGCCGAGCGTGGTCGGGCTGCCGAGGCCATGGCCCTTTACGATCAGGTGGCCGGGCTTTACGGCACCTCGGCGGCCGTCGAGGTACGGCTGCTGGTGGCCCAGTCGCTGTTCAGCAAGGCGTTGATTCTGGACCAGACCGAGGATCACGCCCAAGAGATTCGGGTCTATAACGACATGGTCACCCGTCTGTCCGGGGTCACCGAGCCTCAGTTGCAGACGATTGCGGCCCGTGCCCGGTTCAACCAGGCGATCACCCTGGGGCAGGTCGGCAAGCCGAAGGACGAGCTGCGCGCGTACGACCAACTGGTGCATGACCATGGATCCTCAACGGTTCAGGACGTGCAGGATCTGGTAGCCCAGGCGCGCTTTAATAAAGCGATTACCCTGGGGCAACTGGGTCGACATGCGGAGGAGATCAAGGGTTACAACGAGGTCATGGGGGCGTATCAGAACGCCACCAGCAACTCCCAGAAATGGTTGTACGCGCAGTCCCTGTTCAATCGTGCCGTCACCTACGGCCAGGTGAATGACGTTAATTCCGAGATGGCCGGGTACGAGGATGTTATCAAGCGTTACACCTCCACCAAGGGTGACGACTACCAGACTCTGGTGGCCAAGGCCATGTTCAATCGGGCCGTTACCTGGGGCCAGTTGGAGCGCCCGCAGCAGGAACTGGAAGGGTATGAGGAGCTTGTTTCTCACTTCCGTGCTGCGAAGCACGAGGAAATCCGCTATCAGGTGGCACGTTCACTGGTAAACGAGGCCATCACTTTGGGGCAAATGGAACGCTGGAAGCGCTCCATCGAGATTTCCGACGAAGTGGTGCGCGGCTACGGCACAGATGAAGGCGTGCCGTTCATGCAGGCGGTGGCCAACGCTCTGGTCAACAAGGGTGTGGCGTTGGCGCGGCTGGAAAAGCCGGAAGAAGAGATGCGCACCTACGACCTGGTGATCAAGCGCTACCGCGACAGCACCGACACGACGGTCCAGGCGACGGTTGCCAAGGCCATGCTCTACAAGGCGTATACCCTGGGTGAACAGAATCGGCCTCAAGAGGAATTGGCGCTCTACAACGAGTTGATCCAGCGCTATGGGGACGTGAACGACCGCGCTGTGCGCGAGTGGGTCAACCGGGCGATCGAAAAGCGCTCGGCCATGACCGCCCGCGGCGGTGTGGGGTAATCCCCCCCGGAAAGCAAAAATGGCTGGTTCGGGAACTCCCGGACTGGCCATTTTTTTTTGGTGTGATGGGGAGAAAATCCAAAAAAACTATTCGGCGCGCAGTGCCTCCACCGGGTCCAGCGCCGCCGCCCGCCGGGCCGGGGCCACCCCGGCCAGAAGGCCGATGACGACGCACACCAACAAGGCCCCCAAGGCGTAGTTCCACGGCACCGCTACCGGTAGCGCCGGTACCACCAGTCCCAGCCCCTGGGCCACCAGTGTGCCAACCAACAGTCCCGCCACTCCGCCGCTGACCGACAGCACCACCGCCTCGGCCAGAAACAGCAGGAGTATCCGCTCGCGGGAGGCCCCCAGTGCGCGCAGCAGCCCCACCTCCGGCACCCGTTCCTGTACTGCGATAGTCATGATGGTGACGATCCCCACCGTGCCCACCAGCAAGGAGATCGCCCCCAGCGCTCCCACGGCCAGCGTCAGCACCTCCAGAATGCGTCCCAGCACCGCCAGCATCTGTTTCTGGGTAAGGACGGTGAAATCCTCGGCGCCGTGACGGGTGGTGAGGACGTGATGCACTGCTTCCACCACCTTCTGCTCGTCGGCCCCGGCACGGTACAGGACGTCCACCTCCATCAGTCCCTCGCGACCGAAGATGGACAGGGCGCGGTGGGCGGGGATATAGATGCCGTCATCCATGTCGAATCCCAGTATCTGGCCTTTGGTGGCCATCACCCCGATCACACGGAAGCGGTACCCACCCACTTGCACGGACTCTCCCAGAGCATTTCCAGTGCCGAACAACTCGCGCTTGAGTTTGGCGCCGAGTACCGCGTAGGGCCGTGCCTGACGCGGATCGTCTGCGGGCAAAAAACGTCCTGCCGCCACCTTGAATTGCCACACCTCGGGCATGTGGTGATCTACACCGTTGACGTAGGTGTTGCGGCCTCGCGCCCCCCAGGACACACGGCCGGTGCCAAACACTCCTGGAACGGTGGCCACCACGTTGGGCACCCGCGCCAGCGCCAGGGTATCGTCCAGGGTCAGCGGTCGGGTGGTGGAGAGGATACCGCCGGGTACGCCCATGGTTTCGGTGCGGCCCGGAGTCACCTGAATCAAGTGGGTGCCGAACTGGGTGAACTCGGAGATGACGAATTTCTGGATACCCTCGCCGATGGAGGTCAGCAACATCACCGTGGCCACCCCCACAGCGATGCCCCCGGCGGTGAGCGCCGAGCGCATGCGATGGGCAGTGACGGCGCGGAATGCGAAGGCGACGGTATGCATGGCCTAGCGCCGCTCCAGGGAGGCCACCGGGTCGAGGCGCGCGGCGCGGGAAGCTGGCCACACCCCGAACAGCAGTCCGGCGCAGACCGCCACCACCACCGCCGCCACAGCCGCCCAGGCGGGCACCGCTACGGGGAATGTTGGCCAGACGCTGGCAATGCCCGCCACGCTCGCGTAACCAACGGCCAGACCGCAGGCCGCCCCCATCAGGCTGAGCAGCGTCGCTTCCCACAGGAACAGGGAGCGAACTCCGCGCGCGGTGGCACCAAGGGCTTTTAAAAGACCTACCTCCGGGGTGCGCTGGGTGACAGCCACCAGCATCACGTTCATCACCAGGATGCCCGCCACCAGCAGGCTGATGGTGGCAATTCCCGCTACCGTGAAGGTGAGGGCGGTGAACACCCGGTCGAAGGTGGCAAGCACGGCGTCCTGGGTAATCACGGTTACGTCCGCCTCACCCTCGTGGCGGGCGGCGATGATGGAAAGGGCTGCTGCCTTGGCGTCGGGCACCCCCTCACGCCCGCGTGCCTCGATCAGCATCCGGAACAGGCTGGAGACGCCAAACAGTGCCTGGGCCTGGGTGACTGGCACCACCACCATCTCGTCCATGTTGTCTCCCAGAGAACGACCAGTGGGGCTGGTGACGCCAATCACCCGGAAACGCCGGTCGCCGATGCGCAGCCATTGTCCCACCGGGTTGGTGTTTCCGAACAGCTCCTGACGCACCTTGGCGCCGACCACCGCCACCGGATCGCCGCGCTGTAAATCTCCGGGGGGCAAAAACCGTCCTGTTCCCATGGTCACATGGTGGACATGCTGGAATTCGGCGGTGGTTCCCAGCACCAGAGTGTCGCGCTCGCGGGCGCCAAAGGAAACGGTGGCGGCCCCGGCCACCACCGGGGCCATACGCCTTACCGCCGGATGGCGGGCCACGGCGGCGGCGTCATCCAGGGTCAGATCGCGGGGAGCCGTGCCGAATAGGGGGGGCGGGCCGCCGGTGGTTTCGGTGGCGCCGGGAAGCACGATCACCAGGTTGGTGCCGAGGGAGGCGAACTCCGCATTTACGAATCGCCGCGCCCCTTCTCCGAGGGCCGTCAGCACGATTACGGCGGCCACGCCGATGCCCAGTGCCACCAATGTCAGTACGGCCCGAAGGGGGGCGGCGGCGGAGGCACGTGCCGCAAAGCGCAGTTGGATAAGCGGCTTCATCCCGCTTTTTGGGTCTACGCGCATGTCCAATTTCATGGCGGGGTTCTCGTCGAATCTGCGGCGATCTTCCCGTCTTCCACCCTCACCAGGCGATGGGCGCGCTCTCCGATCACCGGGTCGTGGGTGACCACCAGCACCGCGATGCCGTCGCGGTTGAGTCCCTCCAGCAGTTCCATCACCTCCAGGCTGGACCCGCGGTCGAGGTTGCCGGTGGGTTCATCTGCCAGGATCAGGGACGGGCGCATGATGGTGGCGCGGGCAATGGCCGTGCGTTGGCGCTGACCACCCGAAAGTTGATCCGGGCGGTGGTCGGCGCGCTGTTCCATTCCGAGGCTGGCGAGGGCCACCAGAGCCCGGGCGCGGGATACTTCCGGGGCGACGCCCGCAAGCTCCAGTGGCAGGGCCACGTTCTCTGCGGCGGTCAGGCGCGGTACCAGGTGGAAAGACTGGAACACAAAGCCGATGCGCGCCAGGCGCACGGCAGCCCGCTCCCTTTCCGAGAGATTTCCGGTGTCGCGCCCCTCCAGCAGATAGGCGCCCCGGTCCGGGCGGTCCAGTAGTCCGATAACGTGCAGCAGGGTGCTTTTTCCGGAGCCGGAAGGGCCCATGATCGACAGGTACTCGCCCGCCTCTACGGCGAGGTCGATTCCGGCCAGTGCGTGTACCGGGGAGTGACCCACCATGTAGGTGCGCTCCGCGCCGGTCAACTGGATCAGAGGTGCCCTTCCGCCGCTGGCCGCTCCCTGGCCACTGTCCCCGGCAGTCATTTTCCGGCCGCCTCGGGAACAACCCGCGCCCCGGCCTTGACCCCCTCCCGCTCCAGAGAGGTGACCACCTGGTCTCCGGTGGAAAGTCCCGCCTCGACCTGTGTCCACTGCCAGTTGACCAGACCGGGGGTGAAGGTGCGCTCTACCAGGTCACCGTCCATATACAGGAGCACACGGTTACCCTCAAGTACTGCCCCGGTGGGCAGGCGCAGCACCCCCTCGCGGGTTTCCAGAATTACCTCAATGTCGGCGGACTGTCCGGTCTTGAGGTTTTCGATGCGGGATGGGGCGTCAAAAACCGCTTCTACCTCCACGGTTCGCGACTGTTTTTCGATATCAAGCACATAAGGGGCTACGCGCCGCACTTTGGCAGCGAAGGACTGGCCAGACAGGGCGTCCACAGTGATACGGGCGGGCAGCCCGGACCGCACACGGGGGGCGTCCACTTCGTCAATGGGAGCCGCCACGTACATGCAGGAATCGTCGATAAGATCAATGGCGGGCAGGGTGGCCACCCCCACCGGGGAGGGGGTGACGTATTCAAACCGCTCCACATTGATTTCGGCCACCACCCCGGCGAACGGGGCGGTGAGGATAGTGCGCTCAAGAGCCGCTTGGGCTATCCGTAATTGCGCTTCGGCGGCGCCGGCCGTCTCGCGGGATGCGGCGCAGTCCGCCTGTCGGGCTTGGGCGTTGGTGGCGGCGCGGTCATAGTCGCCCTCGGTGGTGATCTGTTGGGAGTGCAGGGCCGCCTGCCGCGCCCCCTCGCGCTGTGCCTCCTCCGCCATCAGGCAAACCTGCCCGGACTGGGTGCGGGCGGTGGCGGCGTTGGCCTGGGCCAGTTCCACCTGAGCCGAAACGTCATCGTTCCACAGGGACAGCAGCACCTGACCGGGGCGCACCCGGTCCCCTTCCTTCACCGGCAGCCGCTCCACCTGTCCGCCGCTGAGGGGCGACAGGCGTGCCCGGCGACAGGCCTCCACAGTCCCGGCGCGGGTGTTGGCCACAGTGGCTTCCACCACCCCGGGCGCCACCTCCACCACTTCCACCCGGATCGGTTGGGGCCGGGTGGCCAACCAGATACCCACTGCCGCCAATGCCACGGCTGGTATCCATAAGAGCTTGCGCCGCATGGTGATTCCCTTCACGCTGCCCCAACCCGCCCCCACCCTTGAAGGGTACCCAGTTTAGCGGTCGATGTGTAGGATAATGCGCAGGGTGGCGTGATTGCCGTAACCGGTCCCTTCCGGTTCACAACGGGTTTGGAGAATACATGGGCGAACAGGATTTGATTGCCGGGCTGCGCATGGTGCTCGCGCTGGTGGCGGGAGGCATCATCGGGCTTGAGCGCACCTATCACGGTCGTCCGGCGGGGTTTCGAACCCACGCACTGGTGTGCCTGGCAAGCGCCCTCCTGGTGCAGGTGACGGTCAACCAGTGGATGCTGGTGGCGGGGGCTCCTCTGGAGACACTGCGTGTGGACCCCACCCGCATGGCCCAGGGCATCATGACCGGTATCGGCTTTTTAGGTGCCGGGGTGATCATGAAGGAGGGGATTACCATCCGTGGCCTGACCACCGCTGCCTCCATCTGGATCACTGCTTCCATCGGCATCGTGGTGGGCATGGGCATGTATGTGGTGGCGGGTTTCGGTACGCTGCTGTCCATCGGTGTGCTGTCCCTGTTCCGCTGGATCGAAAAGCAAACCCCCACCCTGCGCTATGCCCGACTGCGGGTGAGGCTGAAAAGGGTTGACCACATGCTGGAGGGGGATTTGAACCAGTTGGTTGCGGAACAGTCGGTGGAGGGCAACACGCCGAGCTACCAACTGGAGGACGACGGACGCTCGTTCTCCTACGAAATGACGGTACGCACCCGCGATTCGGCCAATTTCGGCCGTTTGGCGGAACGCCTTTCGTCCATGGAGCAGGTGCAGGAGTTTTCCATCCAGCCCACCGGCGATTGACGCTCCCCATCTTCTCTCTCCCGGTGGCTTTTTTGCTTCGGTGGGGATATGCTCGGAAGACTGTATCTGGCAGTTGATGGGATCTGACACATGATCCCGTCGGGACGTTCACCCAATGTGTGGGAACGGAGGGCGCATGGCCGAAGGGGACGGCAGGCAGGTCGCGGGTGAGTCGCGGGCAGAGGCGGTGTTTTATGCCGGGGCCTCCCGGCATGAATTTGTTCCCTCGGGTGGCCGTGCCGAAGCCTTTTCCCCTCTCCAACCCGGTACGCTGGCTGCGCTGTTCGAACACGCTCCCCTGCTGATGGCAGTGCTGGATACGGACCTGCGCTATTTGTCCGTCAACCGGGAGTTCGTCCGAGTGTTTTCTCCGGATTCCGTGCCGGGTGAAAACTCGGGTGGTAAGCCTGCTGATTTTATCGGTGGCTCGCACATTGAGCGGGTCATGCACTCCAAATGCCGGGGGACGATGCTGGACGCACTGCGTACCGGCCAGGTCCATTTTGCTCCAGACTGCCCCCTGCCTGCCCCGACCCCCGGTGGCGAGATGTTTCTGGACTGGACCTTTACCCCGCTGACCGATCCAACGGGTGGACCTCCGGTTGCGCTGGCACTGTTTGCAGTGGAAGTGACCGAACGGGTGCGGGCGTTGGCAGCAGAGCAGGAACAGTCGGTTGCCCTGCGCCGTTCCCAGGCGGAACTGTCGGGCATCCTGTTCAACATGCAGGACACCGTTTACCGCTCGCGCCTGTCGGGAGAGATTGTTTGGATCTCGCCCTCGGTGGAGCAGCTTCTGGGTTTCCGGGCGGAAGACCTGATCGGTACGGATGCCGAACGGCTTTACGCCGACAGTGGCATGCGCCGCGAACTGCTGGACGCCCTGCGCCGCCAAGGGGGGCGTATTCGCAGTTTCCAGATCACCATGCGGCACAAGGACGGCAACCCGGTCAAGGTACATCTGAACGCCAAGTATTTCTTTGGCCCGGACGGTGCTGTGGCAGGAATCGAGGGGGTTCTCCACGATGTTTCCGGGCTTTACTCTGCTCACGAGGAACTGTGCCGTTCGGAAGGGGAACTTTCGGCCATCCTCCAGAACATGCAGGACACCTATTACCGTACCGGGCGCGATGGCCGCCTGCTGCGGGTTTCGCCATCGGTGCGGTGTCTGCTGGGGTACCCCTGCGAGGACCTGGAGCAGGGCCCCCTGGACGCATTGTTTGTGGAGCCGGAAGGGGGCAATGGGCTGATCAGTGCCTTGAAAGCGTCTGGTGGCCAGGTGCGTGACCATGTAATTCCGATGCGGCACCGGGATGGTCATGTGGTGTGGGTTTCCACCAGCGCCCAGTACTACCGTAATCGGCGCGGGAATATTGCCGGTATTGAGGGTACTGCACGGGACGTGACCGCCACCCTGCGCATGGCCGAGGCGCTCCGTGAGAGCGAGGCGCGGCTGGCGGAGGCTCAGACTATCGCTCGGCTGGGAAGTTGGGAATGGGAGGTGGCCAGTGGCCGCGTGTTCGGGTCGGACGAAACCTTGCGCCTGTTGGGATGGTCCGACGGCTGGGAAGGGCGTACCCTGGACGATTTTTTGAGGCGCGTCCACGAGGATGACCGTGAGCACGTTCGTCTGGCCCTGGACGATACCCTGCGGCGATTTTTGCCTTACGACACCCAGTTTCGACTGAGAGATGACCAAGGTCGCCAGCGGACCGTCCGCCATATGGCGGTGGTGACCGAGGGGGAAGGGGGCGCCCGCGTGGTGGGGGCAATTCAGGACGTGACGGAACTGGCCCGCACCCAGGAGGAGCGGGAACGCTTTCAGTCGCAGTTGCTGCAGGCACAAAAAATGGAGGCTGTGGGGATTCTGGCGGGGGGCGTGGCCCACGATTTCAACAACCTGCTGACGACCATCGGCGGTTTTACCGAACTGGCCCTGGCCCGCACTGCTCCGGACGATAGTCGCTACCGCGACCTGGAAGAGGTGCGGCAGGCGGTGGAACGGGCGGCCTCCCTCACCCGTCAACTGCTGCTTTTCTCTCGCAAGCAGCCCCTGACCATGGCCACCCAGGACATAGGACAGCGCGTTGCCGGGCTGCGCAACATGCTGGAGCGCCTGATTGGTGAGGACATTGTCATCCGCACCCACCTGGATCCGGCGTTGTGGCCGGTGCGGGCCGATGGCGTGAGTTTTGACCAGTTGCTGATGAACCTGGCGATCAACGCCCGGGATGCCATGCCGGGGGGAGGGCGCCTGACTATCCGAGCCGAAAATGTGACGGTGACCGGGGCCGATGTGGGCCGCCATCCGGACGCGAGCGCGGGCAGTTTTGTGCGGGTAATGGTGGCGGACACCGGGGTGGGCATGGATGCTGTGACTTTGGCCAGCATTTTTGATCCATTTTTCACCACCAAGGAGATTGGCAAAGGCACTGGACTGGGCATGTCTGTGGTTCACGGGATTGCCCGGCAGCACGGGGGGTGGATTGAGGTGGACAGTCGCCCAGGGCGAGGCAGCGTGTTCACTGTGTTCTTTCCGGCCTTTCCTGCCACGCGGGTCACGGATTCCGGTCCCACGATCACAGTCGAAGAGGCCATTTCCGTCGGGCGGGGCACCGTAAACGGGATGCGGGCTGCAGTTGAACCTGGGGGGGGTGGGCATCATATCCTGCTGGTGGAGGACGAGCCCGCGCTGCGCTCCTTCGCTCATACGGCGCTGACCAAGAACGGTTACCGGGTGACCCCCTGCGGTACGCTGCGTGAGGCGGCTGAGCTACTGGACAAGGGCGAAATATTTGATCTGGTATTTTCGGACGTGGTGTTGCCGGATGGCAGCGGCATCCAGTTGGCCGACCGGGCGGCGGTGGCTATACCGGGCACGCCGGTACTGCTATGCAGCGGCTACCCGGACCAGAAGGCCGGGTGGTCGGTCCTTCAGCAGCGGGGTATCCCCTTCCTGCAGAAACCCTACACGCTTACCCAGCTGATGTCGGCCGTGGGGAAGGGGACACAAAAATGCGCATCCGCCGACTGAAACCCGCCATCCGTCACGGCGCCAGGATGTCAGCCCGGGTGGGCGGTCGTCATAAGATTCAGTAAGAAATTTCGAAGTAGAGTGCGGCCCGGGTCACGTCGCTGGTGGCCAGGTTGGCTGCGCTGTACTGGGCGAGCATGATGCCCATGCGCGATGTTTTGGTCAGGTCGCGGCTGAGCAGGGCGTCCACCTCGGTGCCGTAGTCGTTTCCGAACGGCGATCCATCGAACTGCTGAAAACTGTGGTAGGTGGCCTGCCAGCCCAGGCCCCAGAGAGGCCCACTCAGGCCCAGACTGAGATCCTTAAGACCATATTTTGGTGTGGTGTACTGCCAGTCCACGAGGCCGGGAACGATCAGGTCGCTCCAGCCGTTGAATGCGTGGTTGGAGCCGAGAGGTGTCTGGAATCCGTACCAGAGTGTGGAGATATTTCCGAGCGAATCCATGTAGATGCGGCTCTGGGAGGTAAATACCTGATACCCGGCTTCGGCGGAGAGTCCCTTGGGCCAGCGGATATTCACCGCGGCATTTGTGTGGTAGGTATCCTTGTTCAGGAAGCCCGGATCTGCCAGATATCCGTTTCTGCCCTGGTAAGTATCCTGCTTGGCATATTCCAGAATGATTTTTACCTTGCCCATTTCGGGGCGGTAGAGGCGCTCGTAATACCATCCGATGGTGGAACTGGTTAGATCGTGGATGTTGTGTGGCTCGTTGTCGTCGACAAAATAGCCGTAGAAACTGATGTGGGTTCTCTGCGAAGGCCACATGGCGAACGACAGGTTCATCAAATGGGCCTCGAGGGATCGTTCCTCGAAGTCATTTTGACCCACCTTCATCACATAGGCGTAGGTAAAGTGGATATCCGAGACCAGGGTCTCGAAATTGACCTCTTCCAGGAGTCGGCTTTCGACGCGGAGGCTGTCGAAGGTGCGTTCTTTTTGCCGCCACATATCGGGGCCGATGTGCCGCTCGTTGTCGAATGCCAGTCGCTGGCGACCGATATTCATGCTGATGCCGACAGGCGTGGTAAAGGCCAAGTAGGCTTGATTGACCGCGTAGTCGGGGGGGTCGGGGATAAAAGGATACCCCGGATTGGGGTCGACAGTGTTCCGGTACTGGTCGGCGCCGGCTACGCCCACCCCCTCAATTTCGATCGTTGCCCGGGTACCGACCACGGGCTTGGAGCGGTAGCCCAGGCGCGCTCTGAGGGTGCTGGCGTGGGCATCCTTCAGGTAAAGAGCGTCTTGCAGAAATTCGTAACGGTAGCGCAGATCCAGGGACGGCCCGCTGCCAGGTCCGGCTACGTCGGCACCTTCGGCGGGAGTGGATGCGGCGGCGAGGGAGGAACCGGGAGCGCCCAGCAGGCAGGACAGCAACCCTGCGCACAGCAACGCGGACACACCGTGACCGGTGTGGTACCTGGCGGTGCCGGGACGCGTCTGCTGCATGACGGGTGTCTCCCCCTGCCCTGTGTTGGCGTGCCGCCCGACGTTCGGCTGCGGGCGGTCGGCGTATATTACGGCTCTCTGCCCTCTCATGGGTGCGGAAGCGCCGAATTCTGAGCCCCTATCGGATCGGACCGCGCCGGACTTGATGTCCGGCGCGGTCCGCCCTGTTTCTGTCATTGCCATTCCAACGCGCCGCGTCAGAATTTCATGCCACCCATCAACCACATCTTGGTGACGTCGGTCCTGGCGGGATCGTCGGCACTGAAGGCTGCGTACTTGGCGGTCACGGTGTAGATCTCGCCGACCTCGTAGGAGACCTGGCCATCCAGTTCGGTGCCTGGATCCAGCGCGCCAGCGGCGTCTGCTGCAAAGGTGTGGTACACCAGCATGCCTTGCAGCTTTTCACCGTTGTGGCCAGCCGCCACCCATGTGTCCACCAGGCCGTTCTGACCGTTGCCACCCACCAGCACATCCGCCCAGCCGTTAAAGGCGTGGTTGGTGCCCGTGGGGGTGGTGAAGCCAGTGGCCCCCGGACCCGCTCCGGTGTCGCCTTCCATCAACTCGTAGCCCGCCTTGATGAAGTTGGAGGACACGGCAACGCCAGCCTCCAGCGCCATGTAACCCGCGCTGTCCCGGCCGGAGTTCATGTACTCACCCTGGGTGGCGTATTCGCCGGTGAGCAGAACCTGCAACGATTCGCTCACCGGGATGCGGCCGTTGTAACGCACGCCCATGGTCTGCCACCCCAGCGTGCCGCTGTTGGGGTTGGTGGTGCTGTTGCTCTGGGTGTCGATCTGGTACAGGTAGGCGCTGACGCTGTGCGTGTCGTGCCAATAGTTGAGGTGCAGGACGTTGCTGTCGCTGATGTCCGCGTTGCCCCCAAGGACGGTGTTCAGGTTCCACAGCCGGGCGTAGGTGGCGGTGAGGCTTTCCATGGGCTTGAACTGCACCAGGGCGCCGTCGTAGGTCTGCTCGTTCTGGCGCCACCCCACGTTGCCGATGTGGCGGTCGTTGTCGAGCTGGATGCGCTGGTTACCTACGCGCACAGTCAGGTTCTCCATGCCCTCGAAAGACACATAGGCCTGATTGACCTCGTTGCCCTCGGGGTCAAGTACCCGGGCGTAGCCCGCGCCGCGACCGTTGCCGTCATTGTAGTTGTCGCCGTCAATCTGGGCGACATTCTGCAATTCCAGGAACATGCGCAGACCGTGGATGTCACCGGTCTTGTACCCCAGGCGGGTGCGAAGGGTGGAGGCGTTGGCATCGGCGGTGGCCGGGTTGCCGTCGTCCACATTCTCGTAGCGGTAACGGATGTCGACGGACGTCATGCCCTGGGTCAGCGCTTCGGTAGCCCCTTCCGCGCTGGCGGTCGCCGGGGTAAAGACGGTGGCCGATGCCAGCCCCAGCGCCAGGGCCAGGGCAGTAGTCAGGGCGGGAGAGGAAAACCTCCGGTTCATGGTGCAGCCTCCTTGCTGTTGTTTGCGCCGACAGACGATCCATGTCGCTCTGTCGCGGCGCGCCGTTTGCGGCGTGTTATATAACGGGAGCGGGGTTAAAGACAAATATCCGGGCAAGAAAAAAATGCCCCTGACGGGTTCGGTCGGGTTGGCAATCTGTACTTTTCCGATGCTTCGGACTGGCGGCGTGGCCGCATGTCGATTCCCTCTTCCTGGGTGGGAGGGCATAGCCTCCCGCGTGCCCTACTTGTCGGAACGGCAGTCATCAAACACAAGGAAATTCCAGAATTTTCCCGCCCCCTTGGCGACCTTGCGGGCGGGGAGGGAAACCGCCATGATGGTCACATCATGGCGGACCACATGCCATCGTTGCCCGCTACGCCGCACGCTATGCCAGGGCAGGGGGTCCTTGCGGCCCTAGGTCGTGAGGCGGGTCTCTCGGTTCAGGAAGCAGGGCAGAGGCAGGCCCGATACGGCCTCAACCGGCTTCCACGGCGGCCCCTGCCAGGGGTGACGGCCATCTTTCTGCGCCAGTTCCGCTCGCCACTGATCTACATCCTGGGGGTTGCCGCCGGGATATCCCTGGCTATCGGAGATTTGATCGACGCGGGGTTCATCGTGGCGGTTCTGCTGATCAACGCGGTGGTCGGAACCTTTCAGGAGTACAGCGCGGGGAGAAGCGCCGAGGCGTTGCAGGGGCTGGTGCCGGCTCGCGCCACGGTGCTGCGGGATGGCGAAGCGGAGGAGGTGGATGCCGTTGGTCTGGTGCCGGGGGATGTCGTGCTGCTGGCCTCCGGTACCCGGGTGCCTGCCGATCTGCGCCTTCTGGCCGGACATGACTTACGTGTGGACGAAGCCCTTCTAACGGGGGAGTCGCTTCCGGTGGACAAGTTCCCCGACCGGGTTTTGGCAGCGGAGACCCCGGTTGCGGAGCGCCGCAACATGGCGTTTTCGGGCACCATCGTGGTTAGCGGGCGAGGGCGTGGTGTGGTAGTGGGAACTGGCATGTCCACCCAGATTGGGGGCATTGCCAGCGCCATGCTGACCGGTCCGGACGCGCCACCCCCTCTGGTGTTGCGGATGCACCGTTTTACCCTGCGCATCGGCCTGCTGATTGGCGTCGCAACGTTGGCCATGGGGGGTGCGGCGCTGGCTCGGGGGTTGCCCCTCCACGACGTGTTTATGATGGCTGTGGCGCTGGCGGTGGGGGCGATCCCCGAGGGACTTCCGGTGGCCCTCACCGTGGCCCTCGCCGTGGGCATGCGGCGCATGGCCACACGCAACGTGGTGGTACGCGAACTGGTGGCGGTAGAGGCCTTGGGCTCCTGCACCCTGATCGCCACCGACAAGACCGGTACCCTCACCGCAAATGATCTGACGGTACACCGGATTGCCTTTGCCATGGGACCCTGCTGGGAAGTCACAGGCTCAGGTCTCGATCTGGAGGGTGGTATTTTGCCACCTCCTTCAGAAATTCCAGAGGCCTGGAGCTCTGCGTTGACCCGCTTGTGCCGAGCGGGACTGCTGTGCAACGAGGCTACCCTGGTGCACCGTGATGGCCATTGGCGGGGCCGGGGTGACAGTGTGGACGTGGCGTTGCTGGTGCTGGGACGTAAGGATGGGCTGACCGAAGTGGAACTGGCGCGGAACCATCCGTTGTTGGCGTCCATCCCGTTTGAATCCGAGCGGCGTTTTGCCGCCACGTTACACAGCGATGGCGACAGTGTTCTGGCCTGCGTGAAGGGCGCTGCCGAGCAGGTGGTGCCCATGTGCAGCACCGCACTGAGGCGGGACGGCGAGGTGCCCATCGACCAGGCAGCGCTGTTTGGCCGGGTGGAGGAACTGGCGCAAGATGGATTTCGGGTGCTGGCGCTGGCCGAAGGAGTTCCGACCCGCTCCGATCCCCACGACTTTGCCGAGGCCCACCTGTCGGGGCTGGTGTTCCTGGGTCTGGTAGGGTTGATCGACCCGCTGCGCCCGGAAGTGCGGCCTGCGCTGGATGCCTGCCGCCATTCCGGGGTGAAAACGGTGATGATTACTGGTGACCATCCTGCCACGGCGCTGGCCATTGCCCGTGATCTGGGCATGGCGGAATATCCGGAGCAGGTGGTAACCGGGGTACAACTCGCCGAGGCGGAGGCGGTGGGGGAGGAGGCGCTGGATGCGCTGGTCGCCCGCACCCCGGTGTTTGCGCGGGTGGAGCCGGGACAAAAACTCGCCATCGTGGTTGCGCTGGGTCGCCAAGGACATTTTGTGGCGGTGACCGGCGACGGGGCCAATGACGCCCCGGCCCTGCGCGCCGCACACGTAGGCGTAGCCATGGGACGTGGCGGCACCGACGTGGCCCGCGAGGCCAGCGATCTGGTGGTGGCGGACGACAATTTCGCCACCATCGTGGCCGGGGTGGAAGAGGGCCGCGTGGCTTACAACAATGTACGCAAGGTGGTGAATCTGCTGATTGCCACCGGTATGGGGGAACTGGTGTTGTTCTTCCTGGCTCTTCTGTCGGGCATGCCGTTGCCCCTGCTGCCTGCGCAATTATTGTGGCTGAATTTGGTGACCAACGGCATTCAGGATGTGGCGCTGGCGTTCGAACCGGCCGAAGGCGATGAACTGAACCGCCCCCCGCGACCTCCGCGGGAACCCATGTTCGAGCGGGTGATGAGGCGCCGCGTGGTACTTACCGCCCTGGTTGTGGGGGGGGTGGCGTGGGGGCTGTTCCGGTTTTTGCTGGACTCCGGAATGCTTCTGGATGAAGCCCGCAACGTGACGTTGCTGCTGATGGTTCTGTTCGAGAACGTATACGCGCTCTGCTGCCGCTCCGAGTCGCGTTCGGTGTTTTTCCACAACCCGTTGCGCAATCCATTACTTCTGTTCGGGATTTTGGCGGCACAACTGATACACATTGCCGCCCTCTACATTCCGCTGATGCAGACCGTGTTGCGGGTGCAGCCGGTCCGCCTGGATCTGTGGCTGACCCTGGTGGGTATGTCCCTGTTATTGCTGGGGGCCGTCGAATTCGACAAGTGGTTGGGGCGGGGGCGCAGCCGACCCCATCAGGATGGCCACGTTACCGGTGGGAACCCTACGTAGGCCATGGCTGATGGTTGCGAATGTACTCGCCGTCCTTGAACTCGGAAAAAAAATAGGGGACGTAGGGATGGACCACCTCCTCGCCCGAATCGTCAGCTTCGAGGCTGGTCTGCGCGGCGTAGGTGACCTGCATGGATTCGTGCACAAGCACGTGATACCACGGCTGTTCTCGCTCCGGCTGGGTCTGGTTGGCGCTGTACCACGTGTCGTCCGCGCGGCACACGGGATCCAGTTCCACCACCACGCCGCGGTATCCGTAGCGTTTGTGGCGCACCACCTGTCCGGGGCGAAAGCACGGACCTTCTCCACCTCCCGCCGTGACCACTGCGGGCAGTAGGGAGCCACCCCACAGGTGCTCGGCGAGCATCCGGTTGATGCGTTGGACGGTGCCCGTATCGGGAGGATCGGGAAGCTGTTCCAGGGCAATGGTCAGTTCCGGCCCGAACGCGGCCAGAGCATCCAGCACCGTGTCACGAACAGTAGGTGTGGGGTCGTCCAGCAACTTGATCAGGTGGGGCAGTTGCGACTGTTCCAGCATGGTGATTCGGCTCCGTAACCCATTCTCGATTGCGGACAGTCGGCGCGGGTCGTGGCAGGGCGCAGAACGCCCCCCGCGCCCCTTGGGCGCCGCCTTTCCGGCTGTCTCCCGATTTGTATTACTTATCGGCTGGGCGGCGGGGTGGCATGAGCCCCGGAGGGGTCGGTGGCATCGGCCTGGGGGGAGGTTTCCTTGCGAGCCAGAAGGGTGTCCACCAGCGCCAGCAGGGAGAGCACGTCCACCGGTTTGGTGATGTAATCATCAAAGCCGGCCACGAGACCATTTTTGACAGCTTCGGGGAAGCCGTCGGCACTCACGGCCACCACCGGTGTGGAGCGGGTGGCCGGGTGGGCACGCAGTTGCCGGAGCACATCAAAACCGCTCTGGTCGGGCAGGTTGATGTCCAGCAGAATTAGTCCGGGCCGGTGGGTGATGGCAGATTGGATGCCCGAAGCCCCGTCCTTGGCACATAGCACACTGGTGTTGCTGCGGGATTCCAGGATGCGGCGCATGAGGATGGTGTTCTGGGTGTTGTCCTCCACGTACAGTACCGTGCTCCGGGGTCTTTCTTGGGTCGGATTGGATGGTGGAGCCGATTGTGGCTCCTTGGTTGCCAAATTTGTAGCAGTGAGACCGGGGGGGGAAGCTTTTTGGGCTGTCGCGTCCGGCGGGGCGGAAGGGAAGGTGATCCAGAAGCGGCTCCCGTGTTCCGGGCGGCTCTCGAAGCGGAGGTATCCGCCCATAAGTTCTGTCAGTCCGCGGGTGATCACCAGTCCGATGCCGGTGCCCTCCACCGGGGTGCTTTCCGCTCCCAGGCGGTTGAACGGCTCGAATAGCCGGGATTGGAGCTTTTCCGGGATGCCACGACCGTTATCGCCCACTTCCAGTGTTACGTGGCCGGTGTCGGGGTCGCTACTGCATCCGATCCAGGCCTCTCCCCCCGGATGGTTGTACTTGATGGCGTTGGATACCAGGTTGATGAGCACCTGGCGCAGGCGGGTAGGATCTACCAGGATGGTGGCTTTGGGGATGGTTTCTTCAATGGGGCGTGGGGGAATTAGGGTGACTCCAAAGCGCTCGGCCAGTGGCATCAATAGGGTGACGATATGGTTGGAGATATCCACCACGTTCACCGATTCGACCCGCAGTCGCATATTGCCGGCCTCAATGCGTGACAGGTCGAGCACGTCGTTGATCAGTTCCAGCAGGTGATTGCCGGCTTGCAGTATCTCGCGCACGGTTTCCTCACCTGCGCCGTCCCCCCGTTCCTGGGCCTCGGCCTCGGCGAGTTGGGCGAACCCCAGAATGGCGTTGAGTGGGGTGCGTAGTTCGTGGCTCATGCGCGACAGAAATTCCCCCTTGGCGCGGTTGGCGGCCTCGGCTTCATGGGTGGCGGCCTGCAATTCGGCGGTGCGTTCCCGCACCCGGTTTTCCATCTCCTCCACGGCTTGTAACAGGGAGTATTCGGCCAGCTTCTGGTCGGTGACGTCGCGCATGGAACCCTGAATCCCTGTCCCTCCTGTGGGATGTTGCCAGCGCTGTGCATGCACCGACACCCACCGCTGGGTGCCGTCTTGACGCAATACCGGGATAATCATGTTGCGTACCCTGCCTCCCTCGGTTTCGAGTCGCTGTTCCAAATGGGCAACCTGTTCCGGGCGGGCGCACAGGTCGGCAAAGGGGCGATTCAACAGCCGGGTGGCGGGCTGATTGAACAGGCTGGTGGCGGAGGGAGAAATCCAGCGGATGGAGCCGTTTTCCGCGACACGGAATACGGTGTCCTGGAGGCTGTTGAGCAAGTCAGCCTTGTCCTGCTCCGATTCTCTGAGCCGGGACTCGGAGGCGATTTTCTCGGTAATATCGGTGACGCTGCCCACATAACCGCTAATGCGGCCCTGCCCGTCTACTACCGCATCAGCCTGCCCAAGTACCCAGGTGACGGCGCCGTCGGGACGCCGGAAACGGTATTCGGCGTGGAACGGGGTGCGGTTGGTGGCTGCCTCCCGCCACAGTCGAAATACCCGCTCGCGGTCATCGGGGTGCAGGGCATCACTCCAGCCGTCAATGGCCGCTTCTGCCTGGGTAAGGCCAGTGATCTGGCACCAGCGTTCGTTGACGTACAGGCAATGTCCGTTTGTGTCGGTGTGGTAGGCCCCCACCGGAATGGCGCGGGCAAGCATGCGGAACAGGGCCTCGGCCTCAGTGCGGATGCGGGCTGCTTCTTGTTCTCTGCTGATATCGCGTACCACAGTCACATACAGTGGGGTATCGTCGGCGTGGCTTGGAGTGAGGGTAATGGAGGCGGGAAATTTGTGGCCGTCACCACGTTGCATCTCCATTTCCATGCTGGCCGGTTCGCGGAAACCGGCACTTACCAGTTCTTGCATGGCGTGGTGGTGCCCTTCGCGGTCCCCAGGAGGCACCAGAAGAGTGCAGGAACGGCCCACCGCTTGCGCGGCGGTGAGGCCGAACATACGCTCGGCGGCGGGGTTCATCCAAGTGATATGACAATGGCCATTGATAGTGAGCATGGCCTCGTGGGCGCCGTGCACCGCCGCTTGGGCGTGGCCCCGGTTCATGCGCATCGCCCGCCGCAGCGGCACGCCCACCGACCACCATAGCAGGGGCGAGGCCAGTAGTGCCAAGAGCAGCACGCGCCACGCCAGCGCCGCGCCACCGACGGGCGCAGAACTTCTGGGCAGCACCAGTGCCACCGCCTCGGCCAAGGCCACGCCGCCCAGTAATGCCACCACCAGCCGGAAATTCACCCGCGGAGGGGTGAGGGAATTCCGTGTCATGTGCCCCCCTTCCGGCATGTTGCCGGTTCCACACCCGCTCCCGATGGGAGCCGAGCCACCTTCGCTTACTGTGCCGCAACTCTTTCTCGTGAGCAAGGTGCTGCACTCGATCTGGCTGGTGTGAAGGTCCGGTGCCGAACGGTTTTTTCCCGCAGGACGTTGGGGGGAAGTGTGGGGGGCGTGTACCCTATGCCACGGGTGGCAGGCGCATGGAGCGGGGTAAGACATGATACGTCGGGTCTGGTTGGCGGGGTTTTTGGCTTTTGGGGTGGTGGCTGGCCCGGCCTTGGGGGCAGAACTGACGCCACTTCCGGATGCGGGGTTGTCGGGCCATTACGGCGCGTCGGTGGGGACCGTTTCGGTGCGTGGCCTGAACGCAAATCACAAACGTCAGAGCCGCGTGGGTGGGGAACTGGAGGTGGGAGCACCGGGGCGGCCACTGCGGTTCGCGGTCGGGGTGTACCGATCAGAGAGCGGGATTGCCGTCGATGGCCTTAGTACCTCGATAGGCGAGTTCCATCTGGGAATTTTCGAAATTTACCTACCGGGAAGCATGCACCCTTATTGGGGAGCCGGACTGGCGATGGCGCAATTGACGGTGCGCAGTGCTCTGACTGGCCAGCAGCAGCGCTACGGATGGGACCCGGGATACTGGGCGGGGGGCGGATTTACCCTTGATCTGCCCAGACGAACCTTTACCGGGCTGAATCTGGCCTGGTCCGGGGTTCGTGTGGCCACTCCGCAGGGGAATGCGGATATCGGTGGCATGAGTCTGTCGTTGCGGGGTGGCTTGCGTTGGTGACCGAAGGCCCGGGGTTGCGGTGGTTGGGACGGTGGGACGCCCGTATCAGCGGATGTTCAGCGGGGAGTTACTGAAGTCCTTCCGTGGTCGCTCTTCCGGAGACTTGGGGGCGAGCGTTTGGGTTTTGGTGACAATGAGTTGTACCGGCAGGTCCCCGGCCTCGGTCAGGTAGCCGAAATCTTCGAAAATCTGCTTGTCGTCCACCAGTGCGATGCGGGTACACTCGTCCAGCATCCCTCCGCTCTGCATCAATGCGGAGGGTGTTTCTCCGAACACTTCTCCCTGGCCCAGCCAGTTGCCGTAGCGGTCTACCGACACGGCGCCGGTGACGAGCAGGGGGGCACCTGCCAACCGGGCCAGAGGCACTCGCTTGGCAAAACGGTCGATCTCCTTGAGCATGGCGGCGACCTGGGCATCGGCTCTGGAAACCGCTTCCAGCCGCCACGCTTCATGGGTGCGGGGGACCGGCACCAGCACAGTCTTGCCTGCCCGCAATGCCTCGCGGCGGGCTTCCAGTGTGACATCGTCCGCAGTAATGACTACGGTGGCGGCGGTATGCCAGGCAGGTTCTTCCGTCAGACGTGCGGTGGCGACTTCCAGTGCGCGGAACGACGGAATGCGGGCAAAGCAGGGACGCGGCACCATGGTCAGGTGGTAGTCGCTGAGGTATTTCCACAGCCATTTTCGCAATTCGTCCTTGCTTCTGAAGTGATACGGGATGACGACCATCTGGCAGTTTCAGTCCACGGTGAGGGTGATGGGCGAGAGGGGAGACGGTGATCCGACTGCCGCTAAGGTAACGCGCTCAATGGGCGCCGCGCCAGTCCAACAGCCCGGATCAGGTTCCGGAAGAGGACTTTACCCCCAAAGCATCTTCTACCGTCTGGTACAGCGCGTTGCGCACTGAACGGTTTGGTGATGTGCCCGCGTAAGGCTTTCCCTCCATGGGGATAGCCGGACACGGCGACCCCGGGGTGAAGTGCGAAATAAGTGTCGGCTTGCGGTGGGGGGGCGGCTCGCCCACAATGTGCCCCGCCTGGAAGATTGACCGGGTGATTTTACGGCTTGTTTTTTGGGGGGCAATGGCGAGCAGCGAGGGAGGCTGCGAGGATGGATTTGAACAGAATGGCTTTGCACGAGACGGGTTCGCGCTGGTTGGCGCTTGGCATCCTGGCGCTGGGACTGCTGGCCGTTCCGGGGGCGGGACATGCGCAGGGGGCGGGGCTGACGGGAAATATTAATCTGTTTCTGGGTGGCAAGACACTAGACGAGGCCGACTGGTACCCGGTGGAGAAGCACGGCGAGATCGGCCTGGTGGCCGATATCGGCAACCCCCAGTCATTGGCCAGTCTGGAGGTGCGGCTGCTCAGTTCCAGCAGTGACACGGTGCTGGATCTGGGGACCCTGAGTATCTACGAATTGACCACTTCGGAACTGGATCTGGGCGGACGCTTTACCTTCGTGAATATGAGCAATATGCGCCCGTACCTGGCGGGGGGGCTGGCCATGGTGACTGCCGAGCCCAGTGTAAATGGCTTTACGGTGTCCGATAGCGGGACTGGCGTCTGGCTGGCGGGGGGAATTTACTGGATTATCGGCCACTCGCTGAATCTGGGTTTTGACTACATGGTCTCCCACGCCAACGTGACCATTGTGGGGGTCAATGCCGACGCCGGTGGCGGCCATTTCAATTTTCTGGTGGGATTGCACTTTTGACTCCCCCATCCCGGGGCACTGTGGAGAGCAAATGACAAAGGGGCCACACCCGTGCGGGTGTGGCCCCTTTGTCGTCTCTCTCGGTCTCAGCCCTTGATATAGGGGGTGAACGGGGCGATCACGACACCGGTAACCCGTTCGCGCATGCTGTTGTCGTTGTTCACATAGACGTTAACGGGACAGAAATCGGTCACTTCGGACTCATCCATGTCCACGTAGCTGGCGACGATAATCAGATCGCCCTTGTCACCCAAACGGGCGGCTGCGCCGTTGATGCAAGCGTCACCGCCGCCGCGTGGGCCGGGAATCACGTAGGTGGCGAAACGCGCACCGTTGTTGATGTTGTAAATCTCGATGCGCTCGTAGGGGACCAGATCGGCTGCCTCCATGAGCGATTCATCCAGGGTAAAGCTGCCTTCGTAGTGCAGACAGGCCTCGGTCACCGTCAGACGGTGGACCTTGCTCTTGAGCATCGTGCGGCGCATGGGGATTTTTGTTGTATACCTCTATGTGACCCGGGGCAGATGCCCGGGGAGACAGGTTTCACAGACCCTTGTGTGCAACGCACCAATTATAAAGGGCCTCCATATAACCGGTCAAACCGGTATCCGGTCGGTGGGGTGCGACTGGACCGTACGGCAGAAGGGCCGACGGGCAATTTTGCAGACCGGTGTCCCTGATATCAACTCCCGATTTACTGTAGATCGGTGGGAGAGGCGGATGGGGCGGCACCGGGAATGGGGGTCAACAGATAGACCGTCCAGCGCTGACTGGCCTGTGGCATGGGGAAAATGGCTTCGGAGACAATCCGATAGTATCTCAGCACAAACGCCTGGTCGACCGGAAACTCATGCACCAGTATCAGGTCGAATGTCTGCCGCTGGATATTGTCCCGAAGCATGTTCCGATGAGCGGCGGCGCGTGCGACCACGTTTTGCGTGAAGGCATTTCCGGTGTGTGGGATGAGTTTGTCCGCCGTTTTTTCGAAATAGACCGATTGACCACTGTCATAGACCGGCTTTTCCGCCGCCATGGCCATACTGACGAACGTTGCATCGACGTAGGGATGTTTGGCCGAAGCGATCATTGCCTGGATTTGGACTGTGGCGGTCCAGTTCACATCTCCCACGGTAGACGGGGCTGGCATCCAGAACCAAGTCATGTGGACGATGTGGGCGAACGCCAGTGCCACGGCAAGAACCGACCACCCGGTGCGGTAAGGCGGGGACAACGCGGGCAGCGGCCCGTTGGCCCACCCGACTCCTACCAGAAGCAGGGGGGCGGCCATCAGTTGCAGGGGGTAGGTCAGCCAGTTTCCCACATGACCGCCCATCGGGTAGATGATTACAGAAGTGCCCACTATAAGTGCGAATAGCGGCAGGGACATTTGCTTGGACGATAGTGGGAAATCAGGCTCTTTCAGGTTGAATTTCAGACCGGCGGTCGAAGCGGGGAGGGGGCGGAAGTTTCCTTTCCGGACGATGGCAACGAGTCCAATCGCCCCGGCCCCCAGACCGATCACCAGCCAATGACCGTAGTGCCAGAAGAACACGGCCAGTTGCTTGACCATGTAGATTGGCACATAGCTTCGCTCCTCCTGGTGGATCACGAAAGTATCAAACAGGTACATCTCCCAGGTTGCTGCTGCTGCGGCAACGCCAGTCACAAGCAGGACGCCCGCTGAAAGGGCGAACCGCACTGCGCGGGATTTGGAGACGAACAGGAATATGTATGCAGAGAGGATCGCGAGGCCCAGCACGAAATACGGCTTGGTGAAAAAAGCCGTCACTCCCAGTAGAGCGGCAATTGTCAGGCTTTTTGTGGAGTATCGGAACCACCACGGCACGAACAGGGTGAGCAGGAACAAAAACTCACCCAGCGCATCGGCCCGCGCCAGCGGAAGGACACGGCCAAGGTGTGATGCGTAATAGGCTGTGGCCACCAATGACGCCCAGGCCCAACTGGCGCTCTGGCGCCGCGCAACCGCCAGAACCAGGGCAGTGGAAAGCAGGATGCATAATCCGCTAACGGCCCGGTGCACGGGCAGGGTGGGGCCAAAAATTTTGGCAAAGGGATACACCACCAGGGGATAGCCGATGCCGTACACGTTGGTGTACGCCGGGTGACTGGCAAGCGAGTACACCGGCTGATCGGAAAGCAGCAGCGTCGTGAACAGGGGGGGGGCGCCCTCCCTGTATTCATGCTGATAGGGGTAGTGGATCAGATTGTAGTGACGGATCAGCAGCAGTGCCAGCATCACGAATGTGATTGCCAGCACCACGCCGGAGATTATCTGTCTTCCCGGAAAATCTTCCGCCTGCGGCACTTGGGGGTTCACCTGGGGGTCCCAACCACCTGATCAATAATGAAGCGGGGGCGACGCTTGACCTCAGTGTAAATGCGTCCGAGGTATTCGCCCAGAACACCCAGGCACAAAAGCTGGATGCCGCCGAGGAAGATGATCGGCAGCAGATTTGACGCCCAGCCGGGTACCACCCGTTCACTCACCATGCGTACCCAGATTACCCAGGCACTGACGAAGAGGGACAGCAGGAAAATTGTGAGCCCGGTAAAGGTGATCATCCGCAGGGGCACCACGGAAAACGAAGTGATGCCGTTCAGGGCCAGGGCAATCATGCGTCTCAAGGGGTACTTGGATTCCCCAGCCAGCCTTTCGGTGCGGTCGTAGTGAACTGTGGCGGTAGTAAATCCGAGAGCGGGGATGATTCCGCGCAGGAACAGGTTCACCTCGCCAAACTGCTTGAGCTCCTCTACCGCACGGCGGCTCATCAGCCGGTAATCGGCATGGTTGTATACCAGGTCCGACCCCATGAGCCGCATCAGGCGGTAAAATTGTTGTGCCGTCCAGCGTTTAAACCAGCTATCGGCGTCGCGGGACTGGCGGACTCCGTAGACGATGTCCGCTCCCTCTGTGTAGTAGCGCAGCATCTCGGCCATGACCTTGATGTCGTCTTGCAGATCCGCGTCAATGGAGATCAACACATCGCCATCGGCGGTAAACAGTCCGGCCAAAAGGGCGCGCTGGTGTCCATGGTTACGTGACAGGCGGATGGCTGACACGTTGCCGTGGGCTGCGGTCAGTTCCTCCAGCATGGGCCAGGTGGCGTCGCGGCTGCCGTCGTCCACAAACCACAGTCGGCTGTCGGCAGTACATAGTCCGGCGGCAGCCAACTCTTCGAGTAGTCCGTGTAGCTGTCCGGCGGTGTCGGGCAGGACTTCCTGTTCGTTGTAGCACGGCACCACCACCGAAAGGCGGGGAGTCCGGCGGGGCGAGCGGGAGGCTGAAGGTGGACGGGTCATGCCGCGCTTCCGGAACGGACGATCAGGTATAAACCCGCCAGCACCAAGGCGACTCCTGCTACAGCACCAGGGGTGAGTCGCTCCCCCAGCAGCGCCACCCCACCCAGGTAGACCAGGGCAAAGGTGAGGGCCGTGAAAACGTAGACATTCACCAGAGATTCGGAGGATAGGGCGTAAATCCACAGGGCTGTACCGAGGGCGTAACAGACCAGTCCGGCGGAGATGGGCAAGTTGACGAAATCCAGCAATTCCTGACGCCCGCGGGCACCCACGCGGAACAGCAACTGTCCGGTGGCGGCCGCGAAGGTGGCCGTGAGCAGGATCGTCAGCGTGCCGCGTGTCATGGCGTGTCTTTCGGTCTGGTTGGCCGAACCGGGCTCACACGGGGCCTTTTGGGGGGGCAGCACTACCGCGTGAGGCCAGGGCAAGTTGTTTCTTGAGTACCGCCAGCCGGGTCATTGCTCCGACCGGGAGCACGGAGATGAAGCCCTTGCGCATCCGGTACCAGAGCGGACTCACATCGGGGATCGGCGCATTGTCGGAGATGCGCAGGCGTCGGACGCTTTCCGGAAGCGTGTCGAGGTACTTCCGCTCCACATACAACAGGGTGTTGTAGCGGTACCACGGTTCCACGTCCTGCCGATTTCTTACCTGCGGGCGGACCAGGTCAAGCGGCACAAATCCCTTACGCGTAAAGCGGTCGCGCCAGTAGGCGTAGGGTTGTTCGTTGATGTGGTTTTCACCCCCCTGTCCCGGGGGCGCGGCGGAAAACAGCACCATGGGGGCGTGGGCCGTCAGGGAGTTCACCAGGCTGTCGGCTGCCGCTGCCGGCAGGTGTTCTGCCACCTCCAGGCACTGCACAAGGTCGAAGCGACGCTCCAGGTCGATGGGGGCGGTGAGGTCGGCGGCGGCGAATTCTTCCCGAGTAATTCGGAGCGCGTCGCGATTCACATAATCACCGTCCACCCCGAGCACGGTAGAGATACCCTTGCGCTTCCACACGGCCAGCCAGGCACCCTGGCCACATCCAAAGTCGGCAACCGAGGAGATGGAGAGGTGTTCCAGAACGGCGCTCACCACCCGCTCGGCGGAGGCCTCGGCACCCTTGTTGATGTAGGCGTAGAAATCGGGGTCGTACTGATACACGGTCACACCGGCTGGAAAAATTGCCTCCCGGCCCCATCGCAGACGGAAAACAGCCGGAACACACGGTAACCGGCAGAACAGACGATCGGCAAACCGGCCGCGAGTATACCATACCCGATCAGGCGTGTTGGGCTCGCGGGGGGGGGCATGCCGTGTTTGCGGCCACTCTACGGGGCGGGCGGAGAAGGCTCGGAAGAACCGCCCAGTATCCGGTGCTTGAGGTCCATCAGCAGGGAGAACAACACCGGTACCAGCCCCAGGGTAAAAAGGGTGGAAAGTGCCAGTCCACCCACCACCACGCTGCCGATGCCCCGGTACAGTTCGGAGCCGGAGCCGGTCATGAGGATGAGGGGGAACATGCCCATTACCGTAGTCAGGGTGCTCATGAAAATCGGTCGAACGCGCACACGCACCGCCTTGTGCAGTGCTTCGCGCTGGGACATTCCGTCGCGGCGGATGAAGATCAGGCCTTGATGTACGATCAGGATTGAGTTGTTGACCACCGTGCCCACCAGGATCATGAAGCCAATCATGGTGAGCACGTCCAGCCGCTGATCGGCCACCAGGGCGTCCACCAGCACCAGGCCGAGCACACCGCCCGCTGCTGCGGTGGGCACCGCGATCATGATCACCAGGGAATACAAAAAACTCTCGAACAGGGCGGCGATGAGCAGGAAGGTGATGAGCGTGGCCAGGAGCAGGTTCCATTTCATTGCCTGCATGGTGACCTGCAGTTCGTCCACGGTTCCTGCCAGACGTACCGCGTAGGGAGGCTGGATCGCCCCCTGCTTTTTGAGGGGGGTGACGATCTTGTCCTGTACCGCCTGCATGGCAGCCTCCAGACTCACGTCGTTGGGGGGCACGGCACTGATGACCACTGCCCGGCGCCGCTCGATGTGGTTGATCTGGGTAGGGCCGCTGGTCTCCCACACGCGGCTGACCGAATCCAGGGTCACGGTCGCGCCGTGCGCGGTGCGCAACGGCAGATTTTTAATGGACGACAGGGGGGCCGGGGCCACCATGTAGGGATCCTCAGTTCGGGAATCCGGTGCCGCACCCCTGGTTCCCGGCGTGGCATAAAGCGCCACGTCAATCTCCTCGCCCTCGTAGGCGTATTTCGAAACCGTGGCTCCGTCTACCATGGCGGACAGGGCCAGGGACAGGTCGGAAAGGGGTAGCCCCACGTCGGCGGCGCGCAGGCGGTCGGGCTCCACACGAATTTCGGGCTCTCCAATATCCAGGCTGGGCTTGGGGCGCGTCTGTGCGCCGGGGAGCACCTCGCGCATCATGCCGAAGGTGCGGCCTCCCAGGGCCACCAGAGTTTCCAGTTCCGGCCCGCTGAATTCCACATCCACACTGCGGCCCGAACCCAGTCCGCGGGCGAATACCGACGATTGCTGGACGATGGCGATCATGCCGGGGATTTTTCCCAGCGCCTCTTTCATCACCGGGATGATCTCGCGGATGCGCTTTTCGTCCTTGGTGCGCACCCCCATGAACACCTGACGTCCGGAGGCCACATAGAAGAAATTTTCAATGGCCGGCTTGCCGTCGAGCTCACGTTCGGCCTCCCACAGGGGGCGCAGATCGTTTTCGATGTTGTTGCCGATACGGACAATCTCTTCCACGTTGTAACCAGGGGGCGGCAGAAGGATGCCCATTACCAGGTTGCGATTGCCCTCCGGGAGGTACTCTGCCTGGGGACTCAACCACATCAGTCCGGCCACCAGCACGGCGGTTCCTCCCAGTGCGGTCCAGCGCCGGGAGTTGTTGGCACACAAACGGTCGGAGGCGTTGGCGATCCAGTCGGCGGCACGGCTGCCCCAGTCGGTCACGCCCTGCAGGGGTAGCGGTTTTTCCTCTTCACCCCCGGTTTTTTTTGCGCCCCCCAGCACGCGCCCGGCGAAGGTGGGGATGACGGTCACCGACACGAACAGGGACAAAGTGATGCCGGTGACCACCGCCAGGGCGATGTCGCGGAACATCTGCCCGGCCTCCACGTCGAGGAAGATGATGGGCAAAAACACCGCCACCTTGGTGAGGGTGGCGGCCAGTACCGCCCCCCATACCTCTCCCACGCCGTCCAGGGCGGCATCCATGCGCGACTTGCCCATCTCACGATGGCGGAAGATGTTTTCCAGCACTACGATGGCGTCGTCCACCACCATGCCCACGGCGAAGCACATGCCTGCCATGGACACCACGTTGAGGTTGCGGTCCAGCAGCCACAGCATGCCGAAAGTGCCGATCACGCTCACCGGGATGGCCGCCGCCACCACGACGGTGGAAGAGACCGAACGCAGGAACAGGAGCAGCACGCCGATGGCGAGAATGCCACCGACGATCAGGTTTTCCCACACCTGGTGCAGGGATTCCTCGATATAAATGCCCTCGTCGTAGACCAGTGTCAGTGTCAGGCCGCGTTCGGCGAGGGGGCCAGCATTGAGTTCGGCGGCGGCTTGCTTGACCTGGCGCATGATTTCCAGGGTGTTGGAGCCCGACTCGCGGATGACGTTGACGGCAATGGCGGGGTGGCCGTTCTGGCGCACCGAGCGGGCCGGTTTGCGGTAGCCCAGGCGAACCTCGGCCAGATCGCCCAGAAAAAGAGGTGCCCCGGATGCGGTGGAGACCACCACGCGGCGGAGGTCCTCCGGGGAGGTGTAGGCGCCGGTGACACGCACGGTGATGCTGCGCTTGCCTTCGTCGATGGAGCCTGCCGTGGTGTCCTGGTTTTCGCGGTGGATGGCCCGTGCCAAATCTGGCAAGGTGATATCGCGGGCGGCCAGCTTTTCCGCGTCGGCGATGATTTGCAGTTCCTGTTCCCAGCCGCCAAATACGTTGCTCTGGCCGACTCCGGGGATACGCTCAAAACGTCCCTTGATGACGTTGACGGCAAAGTTCTGGTAAGTGCCGACGGGGCTCGGATTGTCCGGATCGGGGCGCAGCACCAGCCAGGCAATGGCCCCCTGATTGGCGTTGACGGTGTAGAGCACCGGGCGCTCGGCCTCGTCGGGGCTGTCCTTCACCTGATTGAGGCGGTTGGAGACCTTGATCAGCGCCGCATCCATGTCGGTGCCGGTGGCGAAGGTGAGGGTCACACTGGCCTGGGAGTCCCTGGCCTCGGACTCCATCTCCACCATGCCGGGGGTGCCGCGCAGCACCTCTTCCTGGCGGATCACCAGTTCGCGCTCCACCTCGCGGGGCGAGGCGCCGCGCCAGTTGGTCTCCACGGTGATGGACGGTTTGATGACCTCCGGGGTGAGTTGCACCGGCAGGCGGAACAGGGCCACGCTGCCGATCAGCACCACCAGCAGCACACCCACGGTGACCGCCACGGGGCGGCGGATCATGTGGCCAAGAAATTCTCCGGTGCCGGTCATGGGCGGGGGTTAGCGGGGTGCCGCCACGGCCTGGCCGTCGCGCACCCGTTCGTTGCCGCGGGTGATGACTGTATCGCCCTCCTTAAGTTCACCCATGGGGCGCACCTCGACGCGGCCGCCGCTGCCATCGCGGCCGGGGGTGACGGGCACGCGCACTGCGGCGCCGTCCACCACTTTCCAGACCAGAGAGCCGCTGCCGCTGGTGACAACAGCGTCCCGCGGGACAGTGAGGGCAGGTTCGGAGTTGCCGACGCCAAAGGTCACGCTGGCGAGCATTCCCGCAAACAGTTTGCCGCCCTTGTTGCTGACGGCCACCTCCACCGGAAAGGTGCGGCTTTTGGGGTCGCCCTCCGGGATGACCGCCTGCACGGTGCCGGAAAATTCTCCTCCCTCGGTACTCACCGGCACCTTGTCGCCCACGCGGATGCGGCCCACGATGTGTTCCGGTACCCACACCCGCACGCGGATGCGTCCCATTTCCACCAGCCGCACGATGCCGCCCCCGGCGGGCACCCATTCCCCCGCCTGCGCCAGTTCTGCCGCCACGACACCGGAAAACGGCGCGCGCACGGTGGACTGCTCCATCAGATACGTCAGGCGTTCCACCTCGGTTTCGCTCTCCGCCAGTTCCTGCTGGGCGCGGGCCACATTGCGCTGGCGGGCTGCTACCAGATCGGTGCTCACCGCCTCCTGGGGGAGCAGGGCCAGGGCCACCTTGAGGTCGGATTCATCCTGGCTGAGCCCCACGCGCGCAGCCTCGGCACGGGCCCGGGCCTGCCGAAGGCCGATGTCGGTAAGGGTGGTGTCGAGCTTCAGCAGCGGTGCCCCCTGCTGTACCCGGTCGCCGGTGCGTACCAGGAGTTCCACCGCGCGGGCCGCCACTACCGAGGCCACGGTACTGGTCTGGAATGATTCGGCGGTGCCCACCAGTGTGGCGCCTTCGCGTACGGACTGGCGGGTGACCTTGTCCACCTGAACCGTGGCCGGGGGCGGCCCAGCGGCCCCCTTGGGGGGGGGTTGCGCGGCCGGTACGCCCGGCATCAGCAACAACCCCGCGGCCAGCAGGAGAACCGGCAGACGGGCAGAGGTGGGAAAGGTTCGGCCGTGTGGGCCGCCGAGGTCGGTGTTCGATCGGGTGCTCATGGAACTGTCAACGCTAAGGGCCGGGTTGCCCACAAGTCAAGGGAGAAGGGAGGATGCGGGGCGCTCACCCGGAAGGGGGTGGGGGAGGTATCGTGGGGGGAAATGGTGTAGAATGAGGCCCCCGTCGTACGAACAATATGCCGGCCCCGCCGGGGCCGGGTGTGTGGACAGGAAACGCATGAAAGTTCTGCTCGTGGGAGGCGGTGGTCGCGAACACGCCATGGCGTGGAAGCTGGCCCATAGCCCCCGACTGGAAAAACTCTATGTGGCCCCCGGCAATCCGGGCATCGCCCACATTGCCGAGTGTGTGGACATTGCCGCCGACGCCATCGACGAATTGTTGTCGTTTGCCACCCGCGAGGCCATCGATCTGACCGTGGTCGGCCCCGAGGTGCCCCTTACCATGGGTATCGTCGATCGTTTTGCCGAGGCTGGCCTGAAGGTGTTCGGCCCCTCCCGCGAGGCGGCCAGGCTGGAGGGCTCCAAGGCCTTTTCCAAGGAGATGATGACCCGTTTCGGCATCCCCACCGCAGCCGCCCACGCCTTTACCGAATCGGCACCGGCCCTCACCTATCTGGCCGACATGACTGCCCCCTACGTCATCAAGGCCGACGGGCTGGCCGCGGGCAAGGGGGTGATCATCGCCGAGACACTGGAACAGGCCCAGCACGCCGTTCGCGAGATCCTCGACGAACGGGTGTTTGGAGCCGCCGGGGCCCGGGTGGTGATTGAGGAATTCCTTGTCGGCGAGGAGGTGTCGTACCTGGCGTTCACCGATGGCGAGCATATCGTGCCCATGGTCAGCGCCCAGGATCACAAGCGGATTTTTGATGGCGACAAGGGGCCGAACACCGGCGGCATGGGAGCCTATTCCCCCGCGCCGGTAATGACCCCGGAACTGGAGACAGCGGCCTTCGAGCAGGTGCTCCGACCGATGATCGACGGTATGCGCGGCATGGGGGTCCCCTACAAGGGCATCCTTTACGCCGGGCTGATGATCACCCCCAAGGGGATCAAGGTGCTGGAGTTTAATTGCCGTTTCGGTGATCCGGAAACACAACCGATCCTGTCGCGGCTGGACAGTGATCTATTGGACATCTGCCTGGCCAGCGTCAACGGCACCCTCGACCAGACCGATGTAACCTGGTCTTCCGATGCTGCTGTGTGTGTGGTGATGGCCTCCGCCGGTTACCCGGAAACCTCTACCCGCGGCTGCGAGATCACTGGTATCGAGGACGCCGAAGGGTACGACGGCGTCAATGTGTTTCACGCCGGCACCGCCCGCCAGAACGGCAAACTGGTGACAGCGGGGGGGAGAGTGCTGGGGGTGACGGCCCGGAGCAAGACCGTCCGCAAGGCCATTGATCTGGCCTACAATGCGGTGGCGCGGGTGCGTTTTGAGGGTATGCAGTTCCGACGTGACATCGGTGCCCGGGCCATCCGCCGGGGTGGTAGCAGGAAGTAAACCGGCGCCCGGTGCGCGCCCGAGGTGGCGGCGTCGGCTTGCCCGGCAACGCAGGAGATTTTTTTGTCATGACGAAGCAGCCCGCCCCCAATGACAGACCCATTGTTGGCATCGTGATGGGGTCCGATTCCGACTGGCCGGTGATGGAGCAGGCGGCCAAAGCCCTGGACCAGTTCGGCGTGTCCTGGGAGGCGACGGTGGCCTCTGCCCATCGCACCCCGGAACGGGTGCGTGCCTGGGTGGATGCGGCCCGCCACAAAAATTACCACGCCATCATCGTCGGCGCCGGGGCTGCGGCCCATCTGGGTGGAGTGATCGCCGCCGAGTGCAACATCCCGGTGATTGGCGTGCCCATCGAGGCCACCAGCCTGAACGGTCTGGACGCCCTGCTCTCCATTGTGCAGATGCCCGGCGGTGTGCCGGTGGCGTGCATGGCCGTGGGGAAGGCAGGCGCCAAAAACGCCGGAGTGTTCGCGGCGCAGATTATCGGTCGCAGCAACACCGAGGTGGCGGCGCGTCTGGAGATCTATCGCGAGGAGATGGTGCGCGAGGTCGAAGCCAAGGCCGCAGCTCTTGAACGCCGCATCGCCCAGGGACAATAACCGGGCCGCGACCGTATTGCCGTGCCGTATCGCCATCCGCGCCACCGGAGCGGTGGAGTTGGCTCTCGCGGTGCTGCGACAGGGGGGCGTGGTGGCCTATCCTACCGAACATTTTTACGCCCTCGCTTGCGACCCGTGGAATGCTGCCGCTGTGTCCCGCCTGTTTGTAGTCAAGGGCCGCCCGGACAACAAGCCCCTGTTGCTTGGTATTGCCGACCGTGCCGCGCTGACAAGCTTGTCCAGTGCCGTGCCCGATGCCGCCCGGCGGCTGGTGGAGGAGTGGCCGCAAGGGGTAACTTTGGTGGTTCCGGCGGTATCGGCACTTCCAGCGGGAGTCACGGCGGGGACTGGCACTGTGGGGGTGCGTTTGTTGCCGGAATCATTCGCGGCGGAATTGATCCGGACGGCGGGTGGTGCGCTGCCCGCTACCAGTGCCAACCAGTCCGGGGCTGGTGCAACCGGCGATCCGGACGTGGTGGCGCGGTTGCCGGGGGTGGATTTGTTGCTGGACGGGGGGATTTTGCCAGCGGGTAGCTGGTCCACCATCGTGGATGTGCGCGCCACACCATGGCGGGTGTTGCGGGAGGGGCAATGCCCGATTGCGGTGGTGGCGGGCTACGGGGCTCTTGCTCAGGGCTGATGAAGGAGACAGGTATGTTCACCGGAATTGTCGAGGAACTAGGCAGTGTGCGCCGGGCGGCGGAAACCCCCGGTGGCAGGACGCTGGAAATTGCCTGCGCCACGCTGCTGGAAGGGGGCAAAATTGGCGACTCCATCATGGTCAACGGGGCCTGCCTTACCGTCACCCGGATGGAGGAGGGTGGTGTTTTCAGCGCTGATGTGTCGACGGAAACCCTGCGGGTAACCACGCTGGGGGGGCTGCGTACCGGTTCTGCCGTCAATCTGGAGCGGGCCATGGCTCTGGGGGGACGTCTGGGGGGACATTTGGTGAGTGGCCACGTGGACGCGGTGGGGCATGTGCGTTCGGTGCGGCCGGTGGGTGAGGCGGTGGAAATCTGGTTCGATGTGCCTTCCACTGTGCTGGACCTGACGGTGGTCAAAGGGTCGCTGGCGGTGGAGGGAGTCAGTCTTACGGTGAATGCCCTGGACGCGGGGGGCTGTTCGGTGATGATCATCCCCCACACTGCTGCAAATACCACACTGCTAAAGATCCGCCCCGGTGGAGGGGTGAACCTGGAGGCCGATTTGATCGGCAAGTACGTCGCCCGCCTGCTCGGTGGCTATCGGGAGGAAACCGGGGCAGTGGGAGGGATCTCCGAGGCGACACTGCACCTGCTCTGAGGGGGATGCAGCGGGTGAAGGCGGGTAAAACGCGTTCGCGACGGCGTTGTGTCTGGTAAACTATTCGGTCAACCATGGGAGCCCGCGGCATGCAATCTCAGGCCCAACCTTCGATGCACGGAATGCACTTGATGCTCGCCAGTCCGCGCGGATTCTGCGCCGGAGTGGAGCGGGCCATCGAGATTGTGGAGCGGGCCCTGGAGTTGTTTCCGCTGCCGGTTTATGTGCGTCACGAGATTGTCCACAACCGGTATGTGGTGGACGGCCTGCGTGACAAAGGGGCGGTGTTCGTGGAGGAGTTGGGCGAGGTGCCGAACGGAGCCACGGTGATTTTTTCCGCCCATGGTGTTGCGCAGGCGGTTGTGGAAGAAGCGGCACTACGTGGCCTCCGGGTGATTGATGCCACCTGCCCACTGGTGACCAAGGTGCATCTGGAGGTGTTGCGTCACCGCCGCGAGGGGCGCGAGGTAGTCCTGATCGGCCACGCCGGGCACCCCGAGGTGCTGGGCACCATGGGGCAGGCGCCGGGCGGCGTGCTGCTCATCTCCACTGTCGCTGACGTGGCCACCCTTGTGGTGAGGAACCCGAAACGGCTGGCCTTTGTCACCCAGACGACCCTCAGTGTGGACGACACCCGGGGTGTGGTGGCGGCCCTCAAGGTGCGCTTTCCGGATATTTCCGGTCCCGCCCGCGAGGACATTTGTTACGCCACCCAAAATCGCCAGGATGCGGTCAAGCGTCTGGCCGACGGAGTGGAAGTTGTGCTGGTGATCGGCGCCCCCAACTCGTCCAACTCCAACCGGCTGCGCGAGGTGGCCCAGACCATGGGGCGGCGCGCCTATTTGATTGAGCGTGCCGCTGATGTGCGGGCGGAATGGTTCGCGAACCGCCCTGCAGTGGGCATTACCGCAGGCGCCAGTGCCCCGGAAGTGCTGGTGCAGGAGGTGGTGGAGCGGCTGCGGGAACTGGGCCATGCCGTGTCGGTGCAGGTCATGCCAGGACCTGCGGAGGATGTGGTGTTCGTGTTGCCGCCGGAACTCATCGTTTGATAATGTCCCAAGCCTTTTCCCCCCCCCGCTTTGTTATCTCCCGGTTGGTACTGGATGCGGTGTACCGGCATTGCGAGTTCGCCTATCCGGAGGAGGCCTGCGGCATCATTGTTGGCCCCGAAGGGAGACCGACCGGGGATCGCTTTTGCCCTTGCACCAACATTCAGAACCGACTGCATCGGGGCGACCCCTCTGCATACCCGAGGGATGCTCGTAGCGCCTACCGTATTGATCCGGCAGAGCTGTTCACTTTGACTCGCGACTGCCGTGCCTGCGATGAACACTTCAAGGCGGTGGTGCACTCCCATGCCGATGTGGGGGCCTATTTTTCCGACGAGGACCAACGGCAGGCGGCTCCCCAGATGCCTTTGTCGGTCGCAGCGTTTGCCCGTGGCGAGGGATGTACCGAGGCGGATGTGCTGGAGGAACTGGCCGCGGGGCGGCTGGTGGCAGACGATGTGGGGCGGGTAGTTGCCCGCGTGCCCACCTACCCGGAACTGGTGTATCTGGTGGTGGACGTGACCCGGAACCGTGCTCGCGGTGTGCGCGGCTTTTTCTGGAGCCCCCGGGATCGCACCTATGTGGAAACCCAGGTTAGGGTATCGTCCGCCACGGAGGATGAAGTTGCATGACGGTGAGGATGTCGGCGAGAGCGGTGCTGCGCACGGGACTGCTGGCAGGTGTGCTGGCCGGTGTATTCATGGGATGGCTGGCGGGAGTGTTCCCGGAGGCGCCGTCAGCATGGGCACAGGAGGGCGGTGCAGTGCCCACCGATGGTGGGGAGGATTCGGGCCTGAAGAGCGTCGGTGCGCCAGACACTGACAGCGGTGCCAATCTGGAGTCTGACACAGAAATTTCCGGGGAAACCTCCGGGGAAACCTCCGATCCCAGCGCCCCAGCCGCGCCATTTCGCTCTGCCGCTCCGGTACCTCCCGCACCTTCGGTATATCGGGATTTTGGTGACCACTATGTGCGGCACGGCATGCTGGAGGAGGCAGAAGAGGCCTACCGCAAGGCTGTGTCCCAATCTCCCCGCGACGTGTCGTTGCAGCTCAAACTGGGGGAGGTGCTGCAGTCTCGCGGCAACCTGGAGGAGGCGATCTCCGTGTTCCGCCGCGCCTACGAGATTGATTCCAACTCGGTTGAAGTCGTGGAGCGGCTTGGTGGCGCGGAACTTGATTCGGGGGATTTCAAGGCGGCGGATGTGCTGTTCCGGCGCCTGATCAAGATGGATTCCCATAACCCGGGAGGGCGCGTTGCCTTGGGCACGCTGCTGCTGCGGCAGGGGCACGGAGATGCCGCACGGGAACAGTTCGACGCGGCGGCGGTGATCAATCCGGCCGAACCGAACACCTATTTTCAGGTCGGCAACGCCTACCTGGACGCGGGGGAGCCAGACAAAGCCGTCGTCTGGTTCCGGCGCAGCATCGAACGCGACCCGAACCGGGCGCTGGTGCACAACAATCTGGGCAACGCGTTGCAGGTCGCTGGAAAACTTGACGAGGCGGCTCAGGAGTACGGTCGGTCCGTCAGCCTGGATTCCGGGGATCCGGACTATCATTTCAGCCTGGGGGCGGTGGAGGCTGCGCTTGGCAATGTGGACGCCTCCATTGCGGCCTACCGGCACGTGCTGGAAATCAACGACCACTATCCCGAAGCGCAGAACAACCAGGGCGCAAATTTCCTGCATATCGGCTCCTACGCCATGGCGGAAGGTCACTTTCGTATGGCTGCGGAGCAAACGCCGGACAGTCCGGTGCCACACAACAACCTGTGCGTTACCTACCTCGCCTGGGGTCGCGCAGACGACGCGGAATCGGCTTGCCAGGATGCACTGGAACTGGACCCGGGCCACCGGGACGCGGGTTTTAACCTGTTGCAGGTGTTGGTGAACAAGGGCAAACTGCGAGAAGTGGTTGGCAAGGGCGAAAAACTGCTGTCCAGTGCTGAACCGGACGCCACCACGGAACGTGCGGAGATTCTCACCACCATCTCTGCCGCTTACTATGGACTGGGGGATCCGGAGGAGGCACTGGCTGCTGCAACCCGTGCGGTGGAGGCAGACCCCAAGTTGGCGCGTGCCCACTACAATCTGGGGCAGGCGCTGGCCCGTCAGGGGCTGCTTGAGCGTGCCGCACTTGCCTTCAAGCAGGCCACCGACCTGGACACGAGTGACCGTGAGGCGTTTCGGCGGCTGGGGGAGGTTTACCGCAGGCTGGGCCAGGATCGGGAGGCGGAGGCGGCCTTCTTTCGGGCAGAGGGAGGTGTTGCAGCCCCCGCTCACTGAGGGCGAGGGCAGTGACACTGCGGCGGGCTCCTTGTGGAAGTTCGCCGGGAGTGTTCTAGTAGGGATGGCCGACAAGGGCCACGGGGCGGCTGCGGCAGCGCAGAGCACTTGATTTTTTTGGTGTAACGAGAGGTTTTAGCGATGCGGACAATCGCCGGGGTGCATGGCAGGGAGGTTCTGGATTCTCGTGGCAACCCCACCGTGGAGGTGGAAGTGACGCTGAAGGATGGAGCGATGGGCCGAGCCATCGTGCCTTCCGGTGCGTCTACTGGCGTGTACGAGGCGGTGGAACTGCGCGACGGTGGTGCCCGCTATTTTGGCAAGGGGGTGGCGCGCGCCGTGGCGGCGGTCAATGGCGACCTGTCCAAGGCGATCAAAGGTATGGACGCTACCGATCAGGCCAGGGTGGATGGCTGCATGATCGACCTGGACGGCACCCCCAACAAGGGGCGGCTGGGGGCTAACGCCATCCTGGGCGTGTCCTTGGCGGCGGCCCGGGCGGCGGCGACCTCCAGGGGCTTGCCCCTTTACGCCTATCTGGGCGGAGAGGAAGCCTGCCTTCTGCCTACCCCGATGATGAATATTCTGAACGGTGGCGCCCACGCGGATTCCTCGGTGGATCTGCAGGAGTTCATGGTGGTGCCCTTGGGGTTCGACACCTTCCGTGAGGCGTTGCGGGCCGGGACCGAAATTTTCCATACCCTGCGCAAGGTACTCAAGGAGCGTGGGCTGTCAACGGGGGTGGGGGATGAGGGTGGCTTTGCTCCCAATCTGGCCAATAACGAGGAAGCCCTCAAAATGGTGATGGAGGCTATCCAGCGCGCGGGTTACACCCCTGGCGAGCAGGTTGCCATTGCCCTGGATCCCGCCATGAGTGAACTGTATGGCGATAATCACTACAATTTTTCGCGCTCCAAAGAGGGACGCAAGGATTACCCCGATCTGGTCGAGTACTGGAGCGACTGGGTGAACCGCTACCCCATTGTGTCCATCGAGGACGGCATGGCAGAGGACGACTGGAAGGGGTGGGCGGCGTTGACCAAAGCCTTGGGCAAACGCGTGCAGTTGGTGGGAGACGACCTGTTTGTCACCAATACCGAGCGACTCTCAAGGGGAATCCGCGAGGGGGTGGGCAACAGCATCCTCATCAAATTTAACCAGATCGGCACGCTTACCGAGACACTCAACGCCATCCGTATGGCCCAAAAGGCTGGTTACACGGCGGTCATCTCGCACCGTTCCGGCGAGACCGAGGACACCACACTGGCCGACCTGGCGGTGGCCACCGGCGCGGGCCAGATCAAGACCGGGTCGGCCTGTCGTACCGATCGTATTGCCAAGTACAACCAGCTTTTGCGTATTGAGGAACAACTCGGCAAACGTGCCGTGTATGCCGGGCGCAACGGCTATAAAGTGTTGTCCTGAGGGGACTCGTTCGGCGCGTCGGCGGGAGTCGGCGCGCCAGATTGGCCGGATGCCGGGTTATTTGGGGGTGATGGCCCGCGCCGCAATTCGGCTTCCGAGGGTGCCTTGACCCACAGTCCCAGTGCCGGTCCCGGTCCCTGTGCCCGTGGCGGTCAGGTCTTGCCAGATGGTCACCAACTCACCACTGACCGGGTCGCTGTGCAGGGATGGTCGGCGTCGCACCGTGGCAACCTGAATGCCGTCCGAAAGCTCAACCTCATCCAAAAACCGGATGCCGTCGCGGCTGCGCCGCAAACGAATTTCACTGTTGTTGGTCCACACCACCGTCAGCCCTCCCAAGGCGTCCAGAACCAGGTCGGGATTTGCCACGCCCGTGGCCAGTTTGGTGAGCAGGGGCTGGATGTCATCGTAGGGAAAACGTTGTTGTAATTCCTGGGTGCGCAGGCGTACGTCTGTCGAAATCACCACCGGATGAGAAAAGTTTCCTCCTTCCGGAAGGATCGACAGGTACACCCCTGTCGTGATCACGTTATAGGCGGAGCCGGTGGTGAACTGGATTTTTCCCGCCGCGTCCACCCATGCCGCGTATACGGTTTCGTTTCCGTCCACCAACAGCGAAGGGGAGGCCAGCAGCCCGGAGGGCGGCGCTCCTGCGGGACGCCCCTCGGAGGACACCAGCAGGACGGTAGCATTGGCACCGCCGCAGTTGACGCCGCTTGGGGCGAAATTCCACGGTATGCAGCGGACGTACACCAGGTCCGACGGCCAACTTTGTCCCTGGTTCGGCTCGCCGGTCTCAATCCACGTCAGGTGTATGGCCCCGGAAGGGCCAATGGCCACTCGGGGCTCGCGGGAGTGGTTGTTGTTCTGGGTTGACAGGAACCCCAGCCCGGACAGGCGTTCCGGCGTGGGGAAGAAGTTCACCCCGGTGTCGGCGGAACGGCCCATAAACACGTCGGATAGCACGCGGGCCGCCTGGTTGGTGCCGGAGGCGATATCGTATTCGTTGCGCCAGGTGTAGTACAGGCTGCCGGTGGTGGGGTCGTAAGTGGCCCGGACCTCACTGGCGGTGCCCGCTTGACGGGACACGTTGCGTGGAAATGATTTTTCGGAAAACACGGCTACGGCGCTGTCTACCGCTGCCCCCGGATAGCTGGATTCGGGCTCGGTGGACCAGGTGCGGGCAATGGGATCGAACACGTCCACCTGGTTGGTGGCCGAGATTACCTTGGTCAGCGGGTCGACCAGACCATGACCGCCCATTAGATAAATTCTGCCCCCCAGCAGGGCTGCCGTGTGGCGGGTGCGGGGCATTGGCATGCGGCTTGGCAGACCACCACTGGTGAGGAGTGTCCATTGGGGGATCGGGTCGGCCAGATTGATGGTCTCGACCAGGTCGATGGGATCTTTTTGGCCCGCGATGGTGCCACCGAATACAAAAATTTCTTCACCCATGGCTGCCGCGCTATGGCCGGAACGGGGGAGAGCAAGAGATGGAAATGCGCCGATCGGCACCAGGTTGCCCGCCAGATCCACCCGGAACGCATCCACCGTCCCCACGGCTCCACCGGGGGTCATGCCGCCAATGACGTAAATTTCCACGTCACCGTTGGGGCGGGTCATGGTGACCGCTGCGCCGTCCTCGCGGGCGACGGACAGCCCGGTGGCCTGAACCTGCCAGGGGGAGGCGGGCGGGACGTTGCAGGCGGTGATGCCCAGCGCCGGGTCCACCGTGTAGGCGATGCCGCCAGCGGGGTCGAAACGCAGGGCGGCGCTGTCCACCGCGCCGGGGGGCCCCAGTGCGGTGCGGCCGCCGAACGCGAACAGATAGTCCTTGCCGTTCACACGGACGGCCACCATGGAATGTCCGGAGCGGGGGGCGGGCAAGGCCTTTTCCTCGAACCAGATGCCGTTGGTCGGGTCAAATGTGTCGACCCGGTTCACCAGACCGGTGGCGGTAGCCCCCCCTACCTTGTAGATGCGCCCGCCCAAGGTGGCCATGGCGTGTCCCCAGCGGCCGTAGGGGTCTGGATCAATCACCGTGTCGCAGAGGTCGCCAATGCCGTCGTGGTCCAGATCGACCTGGTCGAAGTTGGGGACGGTCGGGCAATTGTCTTCAGTTACCTGTCCCTGGTTGTTCTGTCCGTCGGGCACCAGGTCTCCGTCGCCGTCGTAACTCGAGGAAGCGTAGATTTCGCAGGCGTTGCCGATGCCGTTGCCGGTGGTGGCAGGGTCAAGATTGAGGTCCCACTGGCCGGGGTTGTAGACGAATCGGCAGTTGTCGCAGGCGTCGCCGAATTTGTCGGCGTCGCTGTTGGTCTGGTTGCCGATGCCGGGTATGGCCGCCTGGAGCGGTCCGTTGGGGACCGTAGGGCAGTTGTCCCTCACGTCGGGTACCCCGTCAAAGTCGGTATCCGCGGGTGCCAGATTGCAGGTTTGGGGCTGATCGAAAGAATTTCTGGGCACAGTTTCCCACTGGCGTACGCGCGGGTCGTAGGCGGTCACTTTCGTCACCGGGGCGTCGGAAACGTCGCGGCCGCCGGTGACCAATGCCTTTTCTACCCCCAATTGGTAAGCACCCACATTGGCGTAGTAGATGTCGGCGTTGAAGCGCCCGGTGTTGGTGGTGCCGGGGGCCGACACCTGGACGAACAGGTGCAGGTCGCCGGAAGGATCAACCACCGCCGAAATAGGGAGAGCCAACGCCTCGCCCGAGGTGATGTTGCCCAGGGCATTCATGTCCAGCAGCACTTCGTCGGCAGAAAAGTTGGCGCCGCCGTCGGTCGAAACACGGCGGTAGACGATATTTTTGGCTGCCCACAGCACCTGGATGGTGCCGTCGTGGGTCTCGGCCATGATGGGCGAAATGGCGTCGGCATCCTGCGTCAGGGGCGTGATGGCGGCGGCCAACTCCACGCCGCTCTCCGCCTGCTCCGCCGAGGTGCTGACGCACGCAGTGCCGGAGAGGGACAGCAACAACGCGAAAAATATGGCGGGACGCCTGATCACGGCGCCGGATTTCTGTAGAATGTCCACCCAACGGTGAGCCAGACGGAGTCCCTGCGCCGGTTGCAGGACGGGCGTCGGGAGATTCCGGTGAAGCCCCGGGAAATTGCGGGGGGAGTGCCTCTGCGGCGGTTTTTTTGGGGACGGCGCGTCACTTTATCTTTCATCTTCCGGACTCTGTCGGCCTCTTCCCGGGTTTCTTCCGATGATGCCTGACGGACTCTGCAAATCTTAAGCCGCAGGGACCGTGGCACACTATTTTATCGACAAATCCATGCAAAAGGGGGGGCGGGTTGAAATACCCGACCCCCTGGCGCGTCATTTGGGGGGCAGCCTCCGGGTGCGGGTGGGAGAACTGCTGCGCCTGGTGTGCGGGGACCGTTGGCTCACGGTGCGTGTGGAAGATGTGCGCCGCGGAATGTTGGCGGGAGTGGTGCAGGAAGACGTGGCATTGCCTTCCGAATCCGTCTCGATCACTCTGGCCATGGGGGTTCCCAAGGGCAGAAAGCTTGATGATGTGGTGCGGCACGCTGTGGAACTGGGGGTGCGGCGGGTGATTCCCGTGTACACCCGGCGCAGCGTGCCGGTGGCCCGGGAGCGGCCTGTACGGGACGAGCGTCTGGCGGCCATCACCCTGGAGGCGGCGCAACAGAGCGGGCGCTTTTTGGTGCCGGAGGTGCTTGGGGCTTTGTCCCTTGAGGCATTCATTTTGCAGCACCGGCAAACGGGTGGGCCGGGTGTGGTACTGTGGGAGGGCGAAACCGGGACACCTCTGGCCCAGGTGTTGCGTTCCGCCGGGCCGGAGATGACGGTATTCGTCGGCCCCGAGGGCGGACTGGAGCGGGAGGAGGTGGATGCCTTGCGGAGCGCGGGGTTCCGCAGCGCCAGCTTCGGGCCGTTCATCCTGCGCACCGAGACTGCCGCACTGGCCGCCGTGGCCGCGGCTTGGACGTTGATGGGGCCCGGCAACTCCGCTTGACAGTAGGGCGATGGTGGCTATAATCGCACTTTGTGTGATATAACTGCGCGAAAAATAAAGGGCTTTTTCAATTTGTTGGCGGTGCGTGACAAATGGATGGCGGTTTTCCGTCTGGTGCGGCCTGATGTGGGCATGGCGCTGGTGCGTCTGGCGCTGGTGGCCGTGGGGGCGTTGATTGCCGCCGATGCCGCGAACCAGTGGCTGTTGTCCCGTTGGCAGATGCCGGTGTCGGTGGGGGGTGGTGATGTGCTGCCGGAAATCCGGCCGCGCCAGAGCGTGGTGCAGGATCCGTTTGGCGACATCGTGGTTCGCAATGTTTTTAATTCCAATCCCAGTCCGCCGGAGTCCACGGCTCCGCCGCCATCTGCGGATCAGGGACCGGCGATCGACCCCCCCATCCCGTACGGCAGCTTCCGCCTCACCGGCACGGTGGTCGGGCCTACCCCCAACCTGTCGTTCGGTATCATCATGAATGTGGCACGTCGCGAGGAGCAGGTGTACCGCATTGGCGATCAGGTGGACCCCGGCATCGTGGTGGTGGATATTCAACGCGATTCCGTGCGCCTGAAGCGGGGTGGCGCGGAACTGGTCCTGCGTCTGTTTGATCAGGGGACACCGGAGGGAGGCGCGCCGTTGCCTCCGGGAGCCGCACCGCCGGGCCGGGCGGGGATGATGGGGGACTCCGGGCAGACCCGGTTTACCCTGGATCGTGGCATGGTGGAGGAATCCCTGAGCCCCGAAAATTTACCGCGCTTGCTTACCCAGGCTCGATTGCTTCCCAATTTCCGCGCCGGGCAGACCGACGGATTCCGCGTGTTCGCAATCCAGCCCGACAGCCTGTTCGCCAAGATCGGGCTGCAGAACGGCGACGTGCTGCACCAGATCAACGATGTATCGCTGGAAAACCCCACACAGTTTCTTTCCATGTTCGAAAGCCTGCGCTCGCAAAGCCACATCACGGTGGACCTGGTGCGCGGCACCGAACGTAAAACCCTTGAGTACGAAATCAGATGATGCAATCCAGGCTTGTTGCCCGGCGGTCGTTCCGGGTGTTCGTTGGTGTGGCGCTGGCGGTGGCGCTGCTGGTTCCGGGGCCGTGGATGGCGCAGGCCGTGGCGCAGGTTGGTCCCTCCGCCCAAGCAATTCCCCAGGAGGTCCCCACGCGGCCGGCCCCCAACCAGTCACAGCCTCCGGCGCTTCCCGAATTGCCGGCTGCGGTGGCGGCACAGCAGGCGGCAGTCGCCCCGGCCCAGAACCCGGCAAAAAATTCGGGAAGCGGTACGGGTTCGGCCAGTTCGGGCGAGCAGATGGTTACCATCGACTTCAACCAGGTGGATCTGCCCACCTTCATCAAATTTGTGAGCGAACTCACCAACCAGAACTTCGCTATCGACGAGCGGGTGAAGGGGAAGGTGACAATCTACGCCCCCAAGAAAATTCCCGTCAGCCAGGTCTATCCGGTGTTCGAGCAGGTGTTGGAATTGAAGGGGTTTGGCCTGGTTCCTTCGGACAACGTGGTGCAGGTGCTGCCTCTCACCGACATGCCGCCGCTGCGGGACATCTTTGTCTATTACCTGCAGAACGCCAATGCCGAGGAGATCTCCAAAGTGCTCACTGGCATCGTGTCGCGTTCCACGCAGCAGCAGGCGCCGCGGCCGCGCATGCCGGGGGCACCGGGAGGCGGAGGGCAGGAATTTGAGGGGGTGGTGCAGGTGCTGGCGGACCCGCCCACCAACTCGCTGATCTTCACCGCCTCCCCCAAGGACTACGCGATGATCCAGCGGGTGCTCAAGCAACTAGATCAGCAGCGTCGCCAGGTATACGTGGAGGCGGTGATTCTTGAGGTAACCACCGCCGCCGGTTCCCAGTGGGGGGTGAACGCCTTTGGGCTGGATGTTCCGGACCCGGCCCGCTACACCGGGTTTGGCGGCATGAACACCTTCGGCGGGGGGGCCGGCATGGTGACCGCTGACCAGTTGCAGAAGCAGGTCAACAGTCTGTCAGGTCTGTCGTTCGGCGCCGTGCGCCAGTTCAGTCTGGGCGGGGTGGACTATTTTTCGGTGGGCGGGCTGGTGCAGGCGGTGGCTACCGACTCCCACGTCAACGTCCTGTCCACACCACAGATTTTGACCTCAGACAACCAGAAGGCCGAGATCGTGGTGGGTGACAACGTGCCCATTCTCACCAGCCAGAGCCAGACCTCGGGCGGTAATTTTCAGACCCAGGTGGAACGCAAGGATATTGGTATTACCCTGCGGCTTACCCCGCAAATTCTGGAAAGCGACCTGGTCAAGCTCGATGTGTTTCAGGAAATTTCCAGCATCCGCAAGGATGTGCCGGCCGAGATTGTGCAGTCCCAGGGGGTGATTACCAGCAAAAAATCGGCTACCACCACGGTAATCGTCAAGGACGAACAGACGGTGGTCATCGGTGGCCTGGTGTCGGACAACGTCAACGACACCATCAAAAAGGTTCCCCTGCTGGGGGACATTCCCCTGCTGGGCTGGTTTTTCAAGAGCCGGTCCAAGGAAAGCACCAAAACCAATCTGCTGATTTTCCTGACCCCCCACGTAATCAAGGATCCCGAGGATCTGCGCGAGTTGCAGCAGGCCAAGTCGCGGGACACGATCGATTTCATCAAGAAGCAGCACGTCCCCAACAGGAAGAGCCGTATTCAGTTCCTTGAGCAGGCCATCAATCCGCCGGAGTGACGCAGTGAGCTTTGCCCCCCGTATGTTGGGTGAGATTCTGAGCGCCAACGGCTGGCTGTCCGGCCCGGCGCTGGAGAATGCCCTGGACGCGCAGCAGAAAAAGGCTGGTCGCATCGGCGACATTCTGCTGCGCAATGGCGACATCAGCGAGGACCAACTCGCCCGAGCGCTGGCGATCCAGTGGGACTTGCCCTATGTGGACAGCCTGCCGGAGGTGCTGGGGGGGCGCTGGGTCAAGCTGTTGCCGATCAGTTTTGCCAAGCTGTATCACATTCTGCCACTGGAGGAGCGTGACGACGGCACCACTCTGGTGGCGGTGGCCGACACCATGCTCGGCGATCCGCTCAACGACGTGGTGGCCCTTTTGGGGCCGATCCGCCTTGCCGTGGCCCCCCCAAACCTCATCATGCACGGCCTGAACATGGCCTTCGATCAGGCCAGCGGTACCACCGAGGAGGTGATGGAGAGCCTGGACGGTGAGCAGGTGCTGGGCGCCCTGCTAGACGAGCCGGTGGATCTTCTGGATGCCACCGACGAGGCCCCCATAATCCGCCTGGTCAACTCGGTACTGTTTCAGGCCGTCAAGGAACGCGCCTCGGACGTTCACTTTGAACCTTACGAGCGGGAATTCGTTGTGCGTTACCGTATCGACGGGGTGCTCTACAGCGTGCTCACCCCGCCGCGCCGGGCACAGGCGGCGATCACCAGCCGCATCAAGTTGATGGCGCATATGAACATTGCCGAGCGCCGTCTGCCCCAGGACGGTCGCATTGGCTTGCGCATGGCCGGGCGCGATATCGACGTGCGCGTGTCTTCCATCCCCACGGTACACGGTGAACGGCTGGTGCTGCGTCTGCTGGAAAAGGGGGCGATGAACCTGGAGTTGAAGACCCTGGGCTTCGCACCTGACCAGATGGAGCAGATGAACCAGATTCTGGCCATGCCCAACGGTGTGGTGCTGGTCACCGGCCCCACCGGCTCCGGCAAAACCACCACTTTGTACGGCGCCGTCAGCCAGATCAACAGCCCGGACCGAAATATCCTCACCATTGAAGATCCCATCGAGTACCAGCTCAAGGGCATCGGCCAGATGCAGGTGAACCCGAAGATCGACCTGACCTTCGCTTCCGGCCTGCGCAGCATCCTGCGCCAGGACCCGGACGTGATTCTGGTGGGTGAAATTCGTGACGGGGTGACCGCCGAAATCGCCGTGCAGGCGGCCCTTACCGGCCACTTGGTGTTCTCCACCCTGCACACCAACGATGCGGCCTCGGCCATCACCCGCCTGGTGGACATGGGCATTGAGCCGTTTCTGGTGTCGTCGTCCATTACCGCCATCATGGCCCAGCGGCTGGTGCGCCGCATCTGTCCGGCCTGCCGCACCGCCTACATCCCCACTGCGGCGGAGGCCCAGCGACTGGGACTGAAACCCGGAAAGTACACGTTCTACCACGGAACCGGCTGCGATGAATGTACCCGCACCGGCTACCGGGGACGGCTGGGGCTGTTCGAGATCATGGTCATGGACGAGGGGATGCGTTCGCTGGTATTGACCCATCCCGATTCCACTTCGATCCGCGATTATGCAGCGCGCCACGGCGTGCGCTTTTTGCGCGAGGACGGCGCCCGCAAGGTGCTGGAGGGGGCCACCACCACCGAAGAGGTGCTGCGCGTCTGTCAGGAAGAGACCAAGTAACCCCGTGCCGGTGTTCGAGTACAAAGGCCTGGATGCCCAGGGCCGCGGTGTGTCCGGTATCGTGGACGCGGACAGCGCGCGCATGGCCCGCAAGCGCCTGCGCTCCGGCGGGGTGTTTCCCACCGAACTGGTGGAGGGGAGGGAGGTGGAGCGACGCGAAGCGCGTTCTGTATCCCTGTTCGGCGGCCGGGTCAGCGCCATGGATGTGGCCCTGTTCACCCGCCAGTTGGCCACCCTGGTGGAAGCGGGCTTGCCGATGCTGGAATCTCTCAACGCCATGGTCGGGCAGGTGGAGAGTCCGCGCCTGAAGAACGTGGTGGCGGACGTCCGCGAGCGGGTCAAGGAGGGGGCGTCCCTGTCCGATTCCCTGGCCCTGCACCCCAAGGTGTTTTCCGATCTGTACGTGGGCATGGTCGGGGCCGGTGAGGCCAGCGGCACCCTGGGCCCGATGCTGGTCCGGCTGGCGGGGTTCACCGAGCGCCAGGTGGAGTTGTCGGGCACCATCCGTGCCACCATGTACTATCCGGTCCTGATGGTGCTGGTGGGCGGGGCGGTGCTGATGCTGCTGATGGGGTACGTGGTGCCGCGCGTGACGCAGATGTTCACCGGTATGAACCGGGCTTTGCCCACCCCCACTGTAGTGTTGCTGGCCGTCAGCGATGCGGTGCGGAGTTACTGGTGGCTGATGGCGGGCATGGTGGCGGGTGCGGTGGCCGCCTACCGCCGGTGGATGAACACCGAGTCTGGCCGGTTGCGTCATGACCAGTTGGTGTTGCGCGTCCCGGTACTTGGCAAGCTGGTGAAAATGGTGGCCATCAGCCGCTTTACCCGTACCCTGAGTACCCTTCTGACCGGCGGCATTCCGTTGCTGGACGCCTTGGCCATTACCGAAAAGGTGGTGCTCAACCGGGTGCTGTCCGATGCCATCGCCACTGCCCGCGAGAACATCAAGGAGGGCGAGGGTATCGCCCGCCCGCTGGCCGCCAGCGGGGTGTTTCCGCCCATGGTGGTGCACATGGTCACCGTGGGCGAGGCCACTGGTGAACTGGAGGCCATGCTGGTCAAGGTGTCCGAGGCCTATGACCGCGAGGTGACCACCACCGTGGGCAGCCTGACGGCGATCCTTTCACCGGTGATGATCCTGTTCATGGGTGCGGTGGTGTTTGCCATTGTGGTGGCCATTCTGCTGCCGATTGTGGAACTGTCGGGGCTTGCCAGCTAGGGGCGTCCCGCCCCGCCGGATGTGGCCCCCTAAAAGGAGCGTGTCATGAACAGTATGAAATCCGAATTGCCGAAATCCCGACGCACTGCGCCGCCGGTGGTGCCGGGCGAGGGTGGGTTTACCCTTATCGAGATCATGGTGGTGATTACCATTCTTGCCATGCTGGCGGCGTTGGTGGGGCCGAAGCTGCTGGGACAGACGGACAAGGCGCGGGTTGCCGATGCCCAGATCCAGATCCGCAACATCGCCCAGGGGCTGGATCTCTACAAGCTCGACAACGCGGTCTATCCGACCACGGAACAGGGGTTGGAAGCTTTGGTCAGCAAGCCTGCCATCGGCGTGATTCCGCACAATTACAAGGAAGGGGGGTACATGTCGATGATCCCCAAAGATCCTTGGGGAAACAATTACGTCTATCTGTCCCCCGGCACCTCTGGCCCCTACGATCTTCTGTCGTGGGGGGCTGACGGTACCGAGGGCGGTGCCGGGTACGATGCGGACGTCACCGCCAAGAACCTCAACTGAGTCGTGTCCGCCGCCACCACTATCCGGCAGGTGAAGGGCGTCCTTGCGCCGCCCGCGCAGCGCGGGTTCACCCTGCTGGAACTGATGCTGGTGATCTTCATCATGGGAATGGTGGCGGCTCTGGTATTCCCGCGTATCCCCAACATGGGTGGCGGCAATCTCAAACACGAAGTGCGGGCCCTGTCCGGGTACATTGGTGGCCTGTATGCGGAGGCCACGTTTACCCGCAAGCCCCACCGCCTGGTTTTCGATTTGGATACCCAGAGCTACTGGGCCGAATCCGGTCTGCCGCCAGCCGAACCGGGAGGGGCGGTGAGCTATGGCCCGGTGGACCACACCTTTCTGCACCCGGTGGAACTGCCTCAGGGGGTCAAGATGCTGGATGTGGAGGTGCCGTTGCGGGGCAAGCGCTCCGATGGCCACGCCTTCACCTACTTCAGTCCACTGGGGCGGGCCGACTATGCCGTGGTCCACATGCGTTCGGGAAATGAAACAGTGACCCTAGAGGTGAATCCCTTCTCAGGCCGGGTGGTGGTGGTGGATGGCTATGTGGAGGCATCCGGAAAATGATGCGTCAGCAGGCCATGGAACGCGGCTTCACCCTGCTCGAAGTGATGGTTTCGGTAGCCATTATCAGTACCGCGCTGGTGGCGCTGTTGGGGCTGCGTAACCGCGATGTGCAGATGCAGGCCCATTCACGGGAACTCACCCACGCAACTTTGCTGGCGCGCAATCTGATGTTCGAGACCGGACAGGATGATTCACTCACCGTGGGCTACATGGAGGGCAATTTTGGTGAAGGGGTGCCGTTTGTGTGGAAGCGCACGGTGAATGCTTTTTTGATCGAACGGGTGTACCAGGTGGATGTGTCCGTCGAGTGGGTCGGCAACAACCACCTGAATTTGACCGGCTTCGTCGAGGCGCCCCCCCCGAAATGAGGCACACACGGGGTTTTACACTGATCGAGGTGCTGCTGGCAGTGGCCATCCTGGCGGTGGTGGTGGGCATGTTGTATCGCACCCTGAGCCAGTCGAGCGAGGCCGTGCGCCACATGGAGGTTACGGCGGAGCAGTACCGCATGGGCCGCCTGGTATTGTCGCGTATCACCGACCAGTTAATGAGCGTTTATTATCGTGCAGGGGATTCCGGCGACGTGTTTCGTGGCGAAAGCATCCAGGGCGACCGGGGACTGGACGCGGATCTGCTGGAATTCGACAGCCTTTCCGCATCGGTCCCCGAGGAGGGGGCGGGCTCCTGGCATGCGCGCATTTCCTACCAGTTGAAGGATGGTCGCCTTATGCTGTCGGAAGTTTCGGACCTGCCCCCGGTGGGGGCCACCTATCCGGTGGCCGAAGGTTTGGCCGGTTTTCGGGTACGCTATCTGGAGCCGGACAACGACCTGTGGGTGGATGAGTGGGTGGGGCAGTCACGCTTGCCCAAGGCGGTGGAGGTGACATTGATATTTCCCGGCCAGCGCCCGCTGGGTGAAGACCAACTGGACGGTGGTCGTGCAGACAGCGACGAGGCGGCCCTGCTGACGCTGTCTGCCGTGACCCGGATTCCGATGGGAGAAGGATAAGCCGTGGCGAAGGACAAGGCCATGAAGATCGTCGGCTTTGCGGCCTATGTGCTGTTTGCCGTCCTGGTGTTCCTGTTGGGGCTGGTGATTACCTTTCCGGTTCAGGAGGTGGCGCAGCGGGTGACCGCGCTGGCCTCTGATCGTACCGGGTGGCAGTTTCAGGTGCATGGGGTGCGCTGGGTACCGTTGGCAGAGCTGCGCATGGCGCGGCTGGACGCCACACCACCGAAGGGAGCTCCGGTCCGGGTGGAGCGGGTGAGTCTGAATTTTGCTCCCATGCGCCTGCGCGAGGGGGTAATCTCGGTGCAGCACGACATGCAGCTCTACGGCGGTGGTCTGGCCGGTCATCTGGACGTGGAAGGGCAGGGGGTGAACGCGGCCTATACCTGGAGCGGGAAGTGGCAGGGACTGGACCTGTCCACGGTGCCCCTGACCGCCCCTGGCGCCACTCCTGGTGGCTGGGTGGGAGGCATGACGGTTACCGGTCGCAGCAACCTGGATGGCTCCGCTGCGTGGCGCGGCCAGGAGGTATTGCGCGGCAACGGTCGCGCCACGGTGGATGCCCACAATCTGCTGCTGAAGGACCTGCTGACCCCGCTGGGAAAGCTCAACTTGCCCCTGGGAGAGGTGCAGGCCAAAATCGCCTGGCAACGCGGTCGCCTGGACGTGGAATCCTTGACCATGGACGGCGATCTGCTCAAGGGGGAGGGGTCCGGGCGCATCACCGTGGGCAGCACGTCGCTCACCACCCGGCTGGACATGAAATTCCAGGCCACCCTGGGACCCGCATTTCCGATGCGCGACGTTGTTCGGGCTATGGTCAAGGCGGGTGATGGCCCGGTGAGCGTGGCGATTCGTGGCCCCATCGAGAGTCCGTCGGTGTACATTAACAACGTGGCGCTGGACCAGTTGATGTTGAAGGGCGGCTGACGATGCGGAGTGTGATCGGTATACATGCGGCCGCCGCCGACGGTGGCCTGGCCCATGTGGCGCGCATGGGCGTGGGCATGAAGGGCAATGTGTTGCAGACCCTGGGGACGGAGTTGCAACCCCACGGCGGTGAGCCGGTGGCGGTGCTGGCCCGCACCGCGGCTCTGCGCGAGGTGACGGTGCCTTTCACCGATGTGCGCAAGGCGGCGCAGGTGGCCCCTTACGAGGTAGAGGGCCATGTGCCCTTCGATATGGACGAGGTTGTCACCTCCCTGGTGCGCCTGGACGGTGGGCCGGACAGTACCCGCCTGCTGGTGGGTGTGGCCCCCGAGGAACACATTGCCGACATCGTGGGGCAGTTTGGCGAGTCTGCCCGGCAGGTGCAAACCATCGTTCCGGAGCCCTACGCCCTGTTCTGTTTCGCCCGAGCCCTGGCTGGGGAGGAGGGGCCGGTTCTGTTTGTCGATGTACGTCGCGAACGGGTGCTGTTGCTGGCGATGGAGGGGCGCCGATGGATCGGCAGTCGCACCGTCAGTTGTCAGTGGGACGAGTCCGCCGAAACCGGGTTTCCGGCACACGTTTCCGCCGCCCTGAGGCGCGCAGCCCAATCCCTGTATGGCGGCAAGCGGGTGGCGGCGGGCATGGTAGTGACCGGAGAGGGCAACGGCCCGGACGGCAGCCCCACCCCCGAAACACAAACATCTCTGGCCGAATCCATGGGCCTGCCATTGCTGGAGATGGAATCTGCCCCCGGCTTTCAGGAGCTCTCCGCCGGGCACACGCCGGGGCAACTATCCGCTGCGGCCATCGCCATCGGCCTGTCCCTGGCAGGTGCTTCCCGCGGCTCCGAACTGAATCTCCGGGCCGGGGCCTTCGCCTTGGGCACCCGGGGGGAGGTGGCGGTAATGCGGCGCGTGGTGGGCATTGGCGCAGCCCTGCTGGGTTTGTTGCTGGTGGTGTGGGTGGACGGTCTGGCGCGTGAGCACGCCACCCGGGTGCAACTGGATACGGTCAACACGGCCATGGAACTGGCCTATCGGGAAACCTTCCCCGGTGTCACCCGGGTGGTGGATCCGGTTGCGCAGGCGCGCACCGCTGTGTTGCAGATGCGCGCCCGCTGCCTGCTGTCCGGGTGTGGCGGGACCAGCGCCTTGGGGTTTTTGTCGGCGGTAAGCCGGGCGATTCCCGAGGATCTGACCATCGACGTGCGCGAATTTTCGGTGGACGGCGAAAAACTTCGCATGGAGGCCGAGGTGCTTTCCTTTGACGCCATCGATCAAGTCCGCGAACATATTGAGGCAGCGCCGGAGTTTTCCGACGTGAAAATCAGTGACGCGACCGCCACTCCCAAGGACAACAAGGTCAAGTTCCGGGTCAGCGCCCTGCTTGCGGAAGGAACCTAGGTAGCCGCCATGAACTGGATTATCGAATATTACCGGCAACTGGAATTCCGCGAACGCCTGGTACTTGTGATCGGCGGCATGTCTGCGTGCGCAATGCTGGTGTGGGCGTTGGGCATTGACGCCGCCTACCAGAGCGCCAGTGGCAACCGGAAGATGGTGGAGCGCAAACTCTCCTCGGCCCATGAACTGGGGCTGGTGCTGGACGAGTACCGCCGACTCAAGGCTCGTTCCGCAGGGGGCAGTGCCGCCCAGGCCAAGACCCCCAAGGGCTTTTCCTTGCTGTCGTTCATGGAGGGACTGGCGTCACAGGCGCAGGTAAAGGGCAACATCCGTTCCATGCGGCCGATCACCAGCGATGTGGCCGAGGGGGTGGTGGAGCAGGCAGTGGAGTTGCAGCTTACCAACGTGCGTCTGGAGCCAGTGGTGGAGATGCTCACCGAAGTGGAACGTTCCCCCCACGCCCTGCGCATCCGCCGACTGAACATGAAACGCCGTTTTTCCGATCCTGACCTGCTGGAAATTACTTTTACCGTGGCCCGTTACGAGGAGGCCTGACTCGATTGCTGCGTACCCCATTGTTTGGGGCACACGAACACCTGAAAGCCCGTTTGACCGAGTTTGCCGGCTGGGAGATGCCGCTGTCCTATTCCGGGGTAGCGGCGGAACACCGGGCGGTGCGGGAATCATCAGGGGTGTTCGATCTGTGCCATATGGGTCGCCTGGTGCTGGAAGGCACCGGCGTTGCCCCGGTGCTGGAGCGGCTGGCTCCTTCCCGCATCGCCACACTGCGCCCTGGGCGTGCCCGCTACACGGTGATCCTGAATGGGGATGGGGGCATCGTGGACGACGTGATCGTCACCCGTGAGTCCGACACCCGCTATCACCTGTGCGTGAATGCGGTTAACCGGGAGCGGGTGGTGGACCTGTTGCGGAAGACTGCTGATGGCGGCGATACCCGGGTGGCCGACCTCACCCTGGAAACTGCGCAGATCGCGGTGCAGGGGCCGGACAGCGCCGAGCTGGTGCGCCCGCTGCTGGCGGGAGCCGATTTCCCCGCCTACATGCATACCGTGCGGGGGGAGTGGGAAGGCCAGGAAATCGTCGTTTCCCGCACCGGATATACCGGGGAGCTTGGAGTGGAACTGTTCCTCCCCGCCGCCGCCGCGCCATCCCTGTGGCAGCGTCTGGTAGAAGAGGCGGTGCCCTGTGGTCTGGGCGCGCGAGACACCCTGCGTCTGGAGGCAGGTTATCCGCTCTACGGTCATGAGCTTACTGAATCCGTCACGCCGGTGGCGGCGGGTATCGGCTGGGTGGTGGACTGGTCGCGTTCCGACCTTCCCGCCCGCGCCCGACTGGAGCGGGACCGCAAGGCACCGGAACAGCTTTTGTGCGGCTTTTCCCTGAGCGCACCGGGGGTGCCTCGGGACGGTTTCCCGGTGTTTCTGGACGGCCGCTCGGTGGGGGTGGTGACCAGTGGCAACATGGGCATTTCGGTGGGCCACGGCATCGGGATGACCTGGTTGCCCGCCGCCCACACCGATCCTGGCAACGCCATTGAGATAGAAATCCGTGGTCGACGCATCCCCGCCGTAGTGGAACAGCCGCCGTTCTACACCCGTGGAACGGTGCGTCAGTCGGTGGACTGACGTGGATTTCGTTCCGCATACCCCCGAGGACGAAGCGCGCATGCTGGCGGCCATCGGCGTGGCGCGTTTTGACGACCTGCTGGCAGATGTGCCCGCCGAGCTGCGCCACAGCGCGCGCCCGGACTTGCCCGACGGCCTGCCGGAGATGGAGGTGTGGGGGCACTTTCAGGCGCTGGCGCGGCAGAACCACACCGGCGTCTGCTTTCGCGGCGCGGGCAGTTACGACCACTATATCCCGGCGGTGGTGCCCACGCTCCTGTCCCGCTCCGAGTTTCTCACCGGCTACACGCCGTACCAGGCAGAACTGTCCCAGGGGATGCTCACCAGCATTTATGAGTATCAGTCCCACGTCTGTCGGCTGACCGGCATGGAGGTGGCCTCCGCCTCCATGTACGACGGTGCCTCGGCGTTGGCGGAGGCGGCATTGATGGCCATGCGCCTGACCGGCCGGAAGCGCCTGCTCATCTCCGAGGGAGTGCATCCGCGTTACCGCGAGGTGGTGGCCACATACCTGTCCGGGCTGGACGCCGAACTGGTGGCGGTTCCCCTGACAGACGGGGTTACCGATCCGGCCACGCTGGCGGCGAGAACCGACGTCACTTGTGCCGGGGTGCTGGTGCAAAACCCCAATTTTCTGGGGCGCATTGAAGACCTTAAAACGCTAGGGGAGGCGGTGGGGCAGGGCGAGGCCGACCCGCTGCTGGTGGTGGTTGCCAACCCCATTGCCATGGGGGTGCTGGCGGCTCCTGGCGACTGTGGCGCCGCGATTGTGGTGGGGGAGGGGCAACCCATGGGGGTGCCCATGGCGTTCGGGGGGCCGGGTGTGGGGTTTTTTGCCACCCGCATGCGGCACATCCGTCAGATGCCGGGGCGACTGGTGGGGCGTACCGTCGACGCCCAGGGGCGCGAGGGTTTTTGTTTGACCTTCCAGACCCGCGAACAGCACATCCGGCGCGAAAAGGCCACCTCCAACATTTGCTCCAATCAGGCTCTGCTGGCGCTGGCCAATACCATTTACCTTTCGGCCCTCGGGCCACAGGGGCTCGCGCGCACTGCCGCACTGTGCCATGCACGGGCGGTGGAACTGGCGCAGCTCATCGCGGGTCCCGATGGAATCGAGGGCTGGAGCATGGCGTTTGGCAGCCCGGGCGACGGGGGCTTTTTCCACGAATTTGCGGTGCGTCCCCCCCTTGCTCCGGCGGAGGTCAACCAACGGCTGGCCAGGCATGGCATCCTGGGGGGCGCCGAACTGGGCCGGTTTGATCCTCAATGGGATGGCTTGCTGCTGTTCTGCACCACCGAGCGGCGTACCCGGGAGGAGGTGGCGCAACTCGCGTCACTGCTGAGGGAGATGACGCCGTGAGCGGGGCGCGGGAGTTGTCCGTCACCCGGCTGCACAGTGGCCGCATCGTGACCCTCGACATGGTTGAAGTGGCCCTGCCGAACGGGGCCACCACGCGGCTGGAAATCGTCCACCACCCGGGGGCCTCCGCCGTGGTGCCCCTGCACCCGAATCAGGACGTGACACTGGTGCATCAATACCGGCACGCGGCGGGCGGTTTTTTGTACGAAATCCCCGCCGGTCTGTTGCACCCCGGGGAGGATTCGGCGGACTGTGCCCGGCGGGAACTGGCCGAGGAGACCGGGCTTTCTGCCAACGGCCTGGAGCCTCTTACCGCCTACCACACCACTCCGGGTTTTTCGGATGAGGTCATCCACCTGTTTTTGGCCACGGAGCTGACGGACGGGGAGCAGAACCTGGACCACGACGAGGTGCTGCAAGTGGTGCGCATGCCCCTGGACGACGCCTTGGCTGGTATCCGTTCCGGCGCGATCACCGACGGCAAGACCATTGTGGCCCTTCTGCTCACTGCCGAGCGGTTGCGGGAGCAGTCCCGAACTACTACGGGCGGCGGAAAATACGGAAAATACGGGAAGCAGTAGATGTCGCGCGCACTGACCATTTACGACCACCAGTCGGCGGGCCGCCCCGGACGGCGCGGGCCGGAGCCCCCCGCCGGGGCGCTGGCGGATATTCCGGCGCACCTGTTGCGCCCCGAGCCACCGCAACTGCCGGAAGTGGACGAACTGGGGGTGGTGCGCCACTACACGGCCCTGTCGCACCGTACCTATTCCATCACCCGGGGGTTCTATCCCTTGGGATCATGCACCATGAAGTACAACCCCGCCATCAACGAGATGGTGGCGGCGCTGCCGGGCTTTTCCGGGCTGCACCCGGACGCCCCGGCAGAATATTCCCAGGGCACCCTGGAACTGATGTGGCATCTGGAGCGAGCCTTGTGCGCCATCACCGGGCTGTACCGGGTCACGCTGCAGCCGGCGGCGGGGGCGCATGGGGAGTTTTGCGGCATGCTGCTGTTCCGCGCCTGGCATCGGGCGCAGGGACGGAACCCGACCTATGTGGTGGTGCCGGACTCCGCCCACGGCACCAACCCGGCCTCGGCGGCACTGGCCGGGTATCAGGTCAAGGTGGTGCGCTCCGGACCCGACGGTCTGGTGGACGGCAACCATCTGGCCGAGATTGTGGACGCCGACTGTGCCGGTCTGATGCTCACCAACCCCAACACCCTGGGGCTGTTTGAGCGGGATATCCGGCGCATTGCCAATATCGTCCACGATGCCGGGGGGCTGGTCTACATGGACGGCGCCAACCTCAATGCCCTGCTGGGCATCGCTCGCTCCGGGGACATGGGGGTGGACGTGCTGCACATGAACCTGCATAAAACCTTTGCCACCCCTCACGGGGGGGGCGGCCCCGGCGCCGGACCGGTGGCGGTGGCGGAGCGTCTGGCGCCGTTCCTGCCCCGGCCCACGGTGGAGCGGGATGCCGACGGGGGGTTTTACCTGGATTACGATCGTCCCCATTCCATCGGGCGCCTGCACGCCGCCCACGGCAACGTGGGGGTGCTGGTGCGGGCGTATTGTTACATCGTAGCTTTGGGGGGCAATGGCCTGTGTCGCGTATCGCGCACCGCCGTGCTGTCGGCCAACTACCTGCGCGCACGCCTGCGCGGCGTGTTCCCCATCGCCCACGACCGGCCGTGCATGCACGAGTTCGTGCTGTCCCTGCGCAATCTGCGCGAACAGGGGCTGCACGCGTGGGACGTATGCAAGCGGCTGATGGATTTCGGGGTCCACCCGCCCACGGTCGGGTTTCCCATCAACGTGCCCGAATCACTGATGATCGAAACCCCGGAAACAGAGCCGCCGGAGATGCTGGACCGTTTTGCCGACGCCCTCATCCAGATCGCCCGCGAGGCTCGGGACACGCCGGACATGGTATCCTCCGCCCCTCATACTACGGTCATTGGCAGGCTGGACGAGGCTCGGGCGGTCCGCCAGCCGGATTTGTGCTGGAAACCCCGACCGCAACAAAACCCGGAGGATTGAAGTGAGCGACGCGGAGGCGGTCCACATTTTTACCGACGGAGCCTGTTCCGGAAATCCGGGGCCGGGTGGCTACGGGGCGCTGTTGCGTGCCGGTGGCCGCGACAGGGAACTGATCGGCTACAGCCCGGCCACCACCAACAACCGCATGGAACTGCTGGCCGCGATCCGCGGCCTGGAGGCCTTGAACGGGGCTCGTCGTGTGGTGGTCACCACCGATTCCAAGTATGTCCGCGACGGCATTACCAGCTGGATTCACAACTGGAAGCGCAACGGCTGGCGCACTGCCGCAAAAAAACCGGTCAAGAACGCCGACCTGTGGCAGGCGTTGGACAAGCAGCGCGAACTGCACCAGGTGACCTTCAAGTGGGTGGAGGGGCACGCCGGGCATCCGGAAAATGAACACGCCGACCGTCTGGCGCGGGAGGGCATTGTCCGGGGACAGGCGGGAAAACTTGTGGCGGATCCCATGGGGGAGGCCACCCCGTGAGCCGGGGCGGCAAGGGGGGGGGGAATGTTCCTGAACCTTCAGGAGCGGTGGGCGAAGACCGTCACGCCCCTGGACCCACTGCCGCCATTGTGGTGATCGGCGACGAGGTGCTGTCGGGCCGGGTGGAGGACATCAATTCCCTGTATCTGTCCAGGGGCCTTCTGGAACTGGGGGTGGCGGTGCGACGCATCGTGGTGGTGGCGGACGTGGTGGCCGATATCGCGGCCGAGGTCCGCGCCTGCGCGGATCGCTTCACCCACGTGTTCACCACCGGCGGGGTTGGGCCGACCCACGATGACGTGTCCCTCAAGGGCGTGGCGGCGGCGTTCGGTTGCAGGCAGGTGCGGTCGCCCCAGGCCGAGCGCATCATTCGTGACTTTTACGGCGCGGCTATGAACGACTCCGCCCTGCGCATGGCGGATATTCCACAAGGCGCCGAACTGGTGATGCCTGAAGGGATGCGCTTTCCGGTGGTGCGGGTGGAGAATGTGTGGGTGTTTCCCGGCAGCCCGCACCTGCTGCGCGCCAAGTTCGACGCCTTGCGTGACCGCTTTGCCAGCACACCCTTTAGCAATGCGCAACTGGCAGTGAATTGCGGTGAGCCGGAAATTGCCGCCTTTCTGGAACAGGTGCAGGGAGAATTTCCCCGTGTCGCCATTGGCAGCTACCCACAGGAACCCGGCGCGCCGGTGCGGCTCATCCTCACCCTTCGCGGCAAGGATGGGGGGATGGTGGCAAGGGTGCTGGAGCAACTGCGCAGCGGATTGAGCGGGCATTTGGTGGAGTGACGCCAAGGGCCGGGTGTTTCCCGGTTTCTGAATTGGGGGCTTGACCCGTGTTGCCGATCTAATGATAATGAGAATCATTATCATGATTTTGGAGATCAGGATGCTTTCCATGTCCCGCCGCCTTCCCCCGCATTCCGGCCTTTCCGCCCGACCGCTGCCCCTCCTTGCGGGCATGTTGGTTCTTGGCCTGCTGTCGGTGGCGATCCGGGTGGGTGCGGCGAGTGCTGCCGAGGTGGTGGCGCCCATCGAAATTCACATCAAGGACCACCGCTTTCATCCCGACGTCATCGAGATTCCCGCCAGCACCAAGGTGCGGCTGATCGTCCACAACGATGATGCGGAACCGGAAGAGTTTGAGAGCGAGGATTTCAACAGCGAGAAGGTGATCCGTCCCGGGCGGTCCGCAACCATCTTTTTGCCCCCCATGAGGCCGGGGGAGTACCGGTTCTGGGGTGAATTTCATCGCGATACCGCCCAGGGCCGCGCCATCGCCAAATAGGGCCCGGGCGGCAATCGCGCAGGCGCCGTCACGATGATGTCTGGATGTAGAGGAAACGCGTATGGCTGGAGCATTTCTCATCATGTTGCGCGAGGGGCTGGAGGCGGCCCTCATCGTTGGCATCATTCTGGTGGTGTTGACCCGGTTGGAAGGTCCGCATCCCGGCAGCCGCAGCCACGTTGGCTGGGGAGTGGCGGCTGCGTTGGTCGCCAGCGTGCTGTTCGCGGTATTTGCCGACGGCGTGGGCGACCTGTTTCAGGGGGCCGGTCAGGAAGTGCTGAACGGCGCCATCATGGCTGTCGCAGCGGTGATGCTTACCTATGTGGTGGTGTGGGTGCGCAACAGCAGAAAAGGGATGAGTGAAGAGTTGGCCCGCCAGGTGCGGGAGCGCGCCGCAGCGCGGGGACTGGGCATCTTTGTGCTGGTGTTTCTGACCGTGTTCCGCGAAGGTTTCGAATCGGTGCTGTTCCTGTGGGGGGTGGCCTTGCGCGGCGCCGGAGCCTCCGGATTCGGCATGTTTCTGGGGGGTCTGGCGGGTCTGGCCGCCGCTGCGGGTCTGGCGTGGGCCATCTTTACTGGTGGACGCAAGGTGCCCATGGCGGTGTTCTTCAATGTCACCATGGTGCTTCTGGTGCTGCTGGCGGCGGGGATGCTGTCCGGGGCCGCCGGGTCGTGGGTGGCGGTGGATTGGCTGCCCGCCCTGTCTTACTCCGTGTGGGACACCAGCGCGGTGTTGCCCGAGGACAGTGGCCTGGGCGGTCTGGCCAGTATCCTGCTGGGGTACAATGCCAACCCGACACTGATGGAAGTGCTGGTCTATGCCGGCTATCTGGGCAGCGTGGTGCTGTGGCTGATGGTGCAGCGTTCCCGTCCCCCGGTTCTGCAACGGGCTGCCGGATAAAAAATCGTTAACCGTGCGTGTGGTGGAGGAGTGATGATCCGATCCGTGTCCATGTGTGCCCGACCGGCAACCCTGGCAAGTTTGGCGGTGGCAAGCCTGTCCGCCCTGCTGTGGGCGGTTCCCGCCGAGGCCAAAAAATTCGTCTATTCGCCCATTGTGCATGAGGGGGAAAAAGAGCTCGAATATTACGTGGACTGGTATCAGGACGCTGCCGACCGCACCACGGCGGTCAACCACGAGGTGGAGGTCGTCAACGTCCTTGCCGAGCACGACAAATTATCCCTGTACGGCGTGTGGGAAGACCGCTCCAAAGGGGGCGAACTCAACTTTGTGCGCTACAAAATCGAATGGATCCACCAGATTTTCGAACACAACGAGCGCTCCTGGGACGCCGGATTTTATCTGGAGTACCAGATTCAGGACGACCCCACCGGCGTTCAGAAGGCGGACAAGATCGAGTTCAAGCCGCTGCTGGCCAAGAGCGTGGGCAAGACAGAGTTTCGCTTCAACGGTGTGCTGGAAAAGGAACTTGGTGTGGCCACCGCAGGGGCCACAACCCCCGGCGCCGAGTTGGGTTACGCAGCGCAAGTGAGTCTGCAGGCCCGGCCGGTGCAGCCGATGCTGGAGGTGTTTGGATCGCTGGGGGAAGTGCGCGACCTGCATTACTCCAAAAACCGCCAACTCATCGGCCCGGTCTTCAAGGTGGGCCTTGGTCGCAGACTCGTCTGGGAAGTTGGCGCCCTGTTCGGCACCACCCCCGCCAGCGAAGATGTGCGCATCAAGAGCAACCTGGCGCTGGAGTGGTACTAGGCGCACGGCCCGCAGCGGTATGCGCTGCGGGGGAGCTCCCGCCAGGCGTAACCGCGTAAATCACACGGCGGGTCCAGGTTCATCGCGAATCTGGACCCGTTTTTTGTTCATCAGACCCACCCCGCCTGGCGGGGACGGAATGGCGTGAGGGGAGGGGGGTGCCTACGTCAGCGCCTCGGGGTCGATCTCGCCCCGGAACAGGACGCGGGCGGGGCCGTCGATGACGACGGCGCGGAAGGCGTCGCCCTCGCGTGTGAAATGCACGGTCAGAACCTCCCCGGAGGTTGGCGCCACCGTCACCGGGGAGCGCACCTTACCCAGATGGGCAAACACCAGCGCAGTGGCCGTCACCCCGGTACCGCAGGCCATGGTTTCGTCCTCCACCCCGCGCTCGTAGGTGCGTACCCGCAACTCCCCGCCGGGCATCTGGGTGGCAAAGTTCACGTTGGTGCCATCTGGGGCAAAGCGCTTGTCGAAGCGCGCCTCCGCCCCCAGACCGCGCACGTCCAGATCGCCCACCCGAGGCACCGGAATCACCAGGTGGGGCACCCCGGTGTTGATGAAATAGCCAATAAATTCCTTGCCGCCCAGTGACAGTTCGATGTCGGGGGTGACCGCGCCGGGTGGGGTGAGGGTGACCCGTACCTTGCCCTCATGCACCTCGGAGTGGATCACCCCGGCGCCGGTTTCAAATTCTGCGGCGTCACCCGTTACGCCGCACAGGCGGGCAAAGCGGGCCGCGCAGCGGGCGCCATTGCCGCACATGTTGGCGGTGGAGCCGTTGGAGTTGAAAAAACGCCACGCAAAATCGTGCTGCGCCGAGTTTTCGACCAGAATCAGGCCATCGGCGCCAATGCCGTGTACGGGCGAGCAAGCGCGGATGATGAACGCATCCAGCGACAGTCCGGCTTTTTTCAGCGATTCTTCGACGATCTGCTTGCGGTTGTCGATTACCACGAAGGTATTGCCGGAGCCGCTCATCTTGTAGAACGGGATGCCCATGGGGCGAGTGTAGCACGGTGCCGGGGTGATGGGCCTTCGGGAGGAAGGGGAAAAATTTTTCTTAATTTGGGGAATGACTGCGTTGTTGACGCCAACCCTAAAACCAAATAAATGCATCAAACGACATCAAATTATACCGGCAACCCATTGTTCATGCTTTGTTTGTTTCTGCGCGGATTGTTTCTATGGCAACCGGGTGTGGCTCCGATCTTGCTGCCTCGGGTATAGCGGAGGAGTAGATTTCGTATCCCCGCCTGCCGGAAACCCGGCGGTGACGGGACGGAAGGGCGGAAGGGACAGTGGATGTGGGGTGCGTGCCGGGGGGGCACGCCAGACCGGTGGTGCGGCCAGTCAACGCGGATGGGGAAGCCAGGGATGGTTCGTGTGAGACACCGGTCGGGACTCCGATTAACCGAATTGCTGACGTTGGCGCTGTGTGCGTGGTATCTGGGGGTGGGGTGTGCGCACGCTTCCAACCTGATGACCATCAACAGCACCGGCAGCGATGACATGATGAACGACATTTTTGTGTCGGCTCCTGCCTCCTGTACCGGCCACAACGGTGTAGCGCCCCTTCATTCTCCTCCGGGTCCCCCTCCGCCTCCGGATTTTGGGCTTGGAAATTGTTCAGCTCGTGGGGCCGCTGCCGTGGCTGCGGCGGGGGCCAACAATTTTTTTGGTAGCTCCTCCTGGAGCGAAATACTGAATAACTCGTGGTCTCTGACCTTGGGTGAAATCACGACCAAAAGCGAGGGGTCCCATATCACCTCGGCCGGGAAAGACTGGGTGCCGGGTGTATGTTTTGGCCCCGAGTGTGGCCACATGCTGCAGGGCGATTTTGTTGTGCTGGACCTGGATGGCGACGGGAAAAAGGACTTTTCCCTGGCGGATCAGTTCACATGGGGGGTCACCTCGTACATCAGCCCGGAGTTTTCGGACAATCTGGTGATGAACACCCCCGATGGCCTGCGGATGGCTGGTGCCTCACCAGCAGGAGTTACCCGCATGGCGGTGCGCCAGGCCCTGGGCACAGTGGAGTACCACGCGCTGAATTCCGGAACTCCACGCTGTGATGGCCGACTGACAACTCCCGCGTGCACGGATGGTGTAATTGACACTCCTGCGGGTGCGCCCGCTTTCAAGGCCGATCCGAGGCTGTTTGGGCGTTGTGATCCGGACCTGTTTCACCCGAATACCACCCCTGATCCCCAAATTACCACCATTGAGCAGGGGCAGCAGGCACTCGACAACTGCCTGATGCTGGTAGCCACTACCCCGATTACCGGGCCAACATTGAACGAGGGTGATTTTTCGACCACCGCCCCCGTTTCTCCCTACGACCAAAGAATCGATCTTGCCACCCTCGAGATCTCCCTCGACCCCATGCTCCCGCCTGTTACGGCCTCGACGAATTGGAGCCCCAACTCTCGGGACTACTGGGTGGACCAGGCTGTGGTCGGCTACATCCACATGAATAAAGATGTGACCGTCCAGGACCTGTACCAGTACATGCAGGCAGCGGCAGGGTTTATTGGCAATGCCGACATTCTAAAGGCTAGCTACGCGAACGACTGGCTGCTCAAACAGTCCGATGTGGACCCGGATCTGGCCAGCAATAAATTCGGCAGCGTGGCGGACACATACAATTATGCCTTCCTGCTCGCCGTCAGTTCGGCCAGCCCTCAGAGCACCTGTACGCCTGGGGATCCGCTTTGCGTGGGGCCTGCGGGCCATACCAACTCTACCCTTGATCCATTATGGGGCGGGGCCATTGCGCGGGATGCCAACGGGGTGGCCCTGCGTGACGGGAATGGAAACGTCATTTACGATTATTCACGGAATTTGGGGTTTAGCGCTCCCAACTCCGATCTTGGTATCGGTGACGCTGCGCACCTCCGTTTCCTGTACTCGCAAAGCGTCGAAGGCTATCTGTTCACGTGCATGGATTGCGACACCAATCAACTCCTTGCTGCCGGTGCCAGTCACGACTTTCAGCCATTTCTTGATCCCCCCGTGTTCCAGCCGTACCACACCGCGTGGCACAACGTGCCCAGCATCGTTCACGCTGCCCCTTGAACTCTGCCGTCGGTGATGATGGGGTTTGAGGAGTGGCGGATCCTGTCCGCGGGAAGGGCGGGTCTATGGGCCCATCAACTGGGTGTAACGCAGGCCGCGCAGGACCACTGCGTACAACAGCGTGGCGCCGAACGCCGCGATGCTTGCCAGCACCAGGTAGCGTAATCCCAGTTTGACCGCCAGGTCGCCCTCCAGGCGGATGCCCTCGGGAAAGATGTGCCGGTCGTGGGCGCGGCGGCGCACGATGTAGGCCGTGCCGACGCCCAGGTAGTATGCGGTGTAGGCCACGAACACCAGCATGGCCGTGACCAGCACAGTGCCCACGTGGGTCCAGCCGTTGTGGTGGATCAGCACCGGGGCAATAAGGCGTCCGGCGACGATGGCGCCCACAAATCCTGCCGCGTTGCGCCACATGTTCAGGGTCACTTGCTGCATGCGGGTCTAGACGCGCTCCTCGGGATCAAATAATTTTTTGTATTCGACAATCGCGTAGCGGTCGGTCATTCCCGAAAGATAATCCGCCACCACACGTGCCCGCTCGCGGGGGGTGTCGCCCGGCATCATCTCCTGGTACTGGGGTGGTAGCAGGGCGGGTTTTTCCACAAAAGCCGCGAACATCTCGCGCAGCATCTTGTCTGCCTTCGCCCCCATGCGCTCCACCCGCCAGTAGCGGTATACCCGCTTGAATAAAAAACGCTTCAACTGCACGCTCTCGCGCCGGGTTTCGGGGGAAAAGCCGATCAGATCCTCGGGCATTTCCCGCACCTGCTCCGCCGCACGGATTTCCGCCGACCGGAGTTTCTCCAGACTGTGCTGCACCAGATCGGTGATCAGGTAATTGATCAGCCGCCGGTTGGTTTCATACAGCTGTTTGCGCAGCGGCGCGTTTGGCCACAGGGCCACCACCCGCTCGTGCTGGCGGGCGAACAGGGGTTCCTGGCAGATGTCGTCCAGGGTGATGATGCCCGCGTTGATGGCGTCGTCGATGTCGTGGTTGTTGTAGGCGATTTCATCCGCCAGATTGGCCACCTGGGCTTCGAGGGACGGGCCGTTGGTGGCGCAAAAGGTGTAAACGTCGGCGGATTCGGGGGCGTCGTAGGTGGTGCGGTGCTTGGCGATGCCCTCGCGGGTCTCGAAGGTAAGGTTGAGGCCGCGAAAGGCCATGTAGCGGTCTTCCAGCCAGTCCACGATGCGCAGGCTTTGGCGGTTGTGTTCAAAACCGCCAAATTCGCTCATCAGGTCGTTCATTGTGGCCTGGCCGCTGTGGCCAAAGGGGGTGTGGCCCAGGTCGTGGGCCAGGCTGATGGCCTCGGCCAGATCCACGTTGAGGCCCAGCATGCGGCAGATGCCGCGGGCGATTTGGGAGACCTCGAGGGTGTGGGTGAGGCGGGTGCGGTAGCGGTCGCCCTCGTGGTTCACGAATACCTGGGTTTTGTATTCCAGGCGGCGGAAGGCGTTGCAATGGATGACGCGGTCGCGGTCGCGCTGAAATTCAGTGCGACCAACGGGTTGCTCCTCGGGCACCCGGCGTCCCCGGCTCTGCTCCGGATGACAGGCCCACGGGGCGAGCTTGCCTTCCTGAAAATATTCGGTCATGGGTATATCCGGGGCGGATGGCGCGGCAGTGCTGTGCCGCATGGTAGGGTGGCGAGCCGGGGCAGGTCAAGGCGGGCATGGCGGGGGAACGGCCCGCTCGGCATTTTGGGGAAGAGCGGGAAATTCCTGACCACAAAAAGGGCCCCTCGCGGGGCCCTTCCAGAACTGAACCGGACGATTGTAGCCTTAGTGCCCGTGGCCTTTGCCACCCTCGGAGAAATTAAAACCCATCTTCATGGCCATCCAGCGGAAGGTGTCGAACTGTTCGGCGGTGATGAAGCCGCGCATGTCGGCCAGGGCGCGGTAGCGATAGACGCGCAGTTCCGCCTGCAGGTTGGAAATCTCACGAATCTTGATTTCGATCTTCTTCATGTCCGGCGGATTGCTGTCCGCCATGTCTTCCAGGTCCACCTCGGCCACGTCGATGCGCGCCTGAATCTGGATGGTGTCGCGGCGGTACTTGCGGCGCAGTTCGTTGAACTTTTTCCACTGGGCGTCGTCCAGCCCCAGCGCCCCCATCATCTCGGCCATGTTGCCACCGCCACCGCCGTCGCCGTGGTCATCGTGACCATTATCGGCCCCCCAGGCCGCCTGGGCGGCACCACTGAACATGCTGGCCGTGCCGGGGACCATGCCGGTAAACAGCAGCGAGGCCACCACAAAGGCGCCCATCAGGATCAAAACGTTGCGTTTCATGTTTCCTCCTTCGCAGAAAAAATTGCAGGGACCGGCAATTTCACCGAACACCCCAACGGAATCCAAAGTCTCCCCCGGTGGATGGATTCCAAGGGTACTCCGAATCGGAAAAATGGGCAAATTTTCCAGAAAATCCACCAGTTGCAAATGGTGGCGAGATATGTGGGAACCCAGCCGGAAACGGTATCCGGGGATTGAGTGTGCGGAGCGGGCGGACGCGGAAAATCGGGTGTAAAATGGGGCCTCGCCCGGCAAAAATTCTCCCGGCTTTGTCCCAACACCCTCCACGTCAGGTGTCCGTGCAGCCCCAGCAGATCGTCATTCGCGGCGCCCGCGAACACAACCTCAAGGGCATTGATGTCGCCATCCCCCGCGACAAACTGGTGGTACTCACCGGTTTGTCCGGGTCCGGCAAAAGCTCCCTGGCCTTCGACACCCTGTATGCCGAGGGGCAGCGCCGCTACGTGGAGTCCCTGTCGGCTTACGCCCGCCAGTTTCTGGAGCAGATGGGCAAGCCGGATGTGGACAGTATCGAGGGACTTTCTCCGGCCATCTCCATTGAGCAGAAGACAACTTCGAAAAACCCGCGCTCCACCGTGGCCACGGTGACCGAGGTGTACGACTACCTGCGCCTGCTGTTTGCGCGCATCGGCATTCCCCACTGCCCGGAGTGCGGCGACCCCATCGCGGCGCAGACGGTGCAGCAGATGGTGGATGCGGTGGAGCGCATGGCGGAGGGCACGCGCATTCTGGTGCTGGCGCCCATCGTGCGCGGCCGCAAGGGGGAGTACAAGCGTGAACTGGCCGCCCTGCGCAAACAAGGGTTTGTGCGCGTGCGCGTGGATGGCGAGGTGCGGGAGCTCGAAGAGGACATCAGCCTCGACAAGAACCTCAAACACGATATCGACGTGGTGGTGGACCGGCTGATCGTGCGCGAGGGCATGCGCAAACGCCTGACCGACTCGGTGGAAACCGCCCTCAAGCTGGCCGAAGGACTGCTCACCATCCATGAGGTAGGCGGGGAGGCGGGAGAAGGGGGGAGCGATCGCCTGTTTTCCGAGCGCCATGCCTGCAATCGCTGCGGTGTCAGCCTGCCGGAACTGGCGCCGCGCATTTTTTCGTTCAACAGCCCCCACGGCGCATGCCCCGCCTGCGACGGCCTGGGCAGCCACATGGAGGTGGACCCCGAACTGGTGGTGCCGGATGCGGGCAAGTCGCTGGCCGAGGGCGCCATCGCCCCCTGGCGGCGCACCTGGTCGGCCTACTTCGAGCAGGTGCTGGAAGGCCTGGCCAGGCACTACCGCATCCCCCTCGATCGCTCCTGGGGGAAGCTCAAGGAGGAGCAGCGGCGCGTCATCCTGCACGGTTCCGGCGACACGCCGATCACCTTCCGACTGGAGAAGGAGGGAGGGAGCAAATACTCCTTTACCAAACCGTTCGAGGGGGTAGTCGGGAACCTGTCGCGGCGCTACCACGAGACGTCTTCCGGTCAGATGCGCGAGGAGATTGGCGCCTACATGGCGGCGCGGCCGTGCCCGGACTGCAACGGGCAACGCCTGAAGGCCATCAGCCGCGCAGTGACGGTGGCGGGGCGCTCCATCGTGGAAATGACCGCCATGTCCATCGACGAGGCCTGCGACTTTTTTGCCGGATTGCCCCTGTCGGAGCGGGAACGCTTCATCGGCGAGCGGGTGCTGAAGGAAATCGGCGAGCGGCTGAGCTTTTTGCGCGACGTGGGACTCAACTACCTGACCCTGGACCGCTCCGCCGCCACCCTGTCCGGCGGCGAGGGGCAGCGCATCCGGCTGGCGACCCAGATCGGTTCACGGCTGACCGGAGTCATGTATGTGCTGGACGAGCCGTCCATCGGCCTGCACCAGCGCGACAACACCCGCCTGCTGCACACCCTGACCACTCTGCGGGATCTGGGCAACACGGTGATCGTGGTGGAACATGACGAGGAGACGATTCTGGCCGCCGACTACGTCATCGACATGGGGCCGGGGGCCGGGCACCGGGGTGGCGAGGTGGTGGCGGAGGGGACCCCGAAACAGGTGGCGGCGGAGGAAAAATCCCTCACCGGCCAGTACCTGTCGGGCAAGCGGCGCATCGCCCTGCCGTACCGGGAGCGGTCCCCCAGGGGGTTTCTGGAGATTTTGGGGGCGAAGGAAAACAATCTCAAAAACGTCGACGCCAGCCTGCCGCTGGGGATGTTCACCGCCGTCACCGGGGTGTCGGGCTCCGGCAAGTCGACGCTGATTCTGGAAATTCTCTACAAGCACCTGGCCAGGTTTTTTCATGCCGCCGGGGACCGGCCGGGGGCGTGTACCGCCGTGCGTGGCCTGCAACACCTGGACAAGGTGATCCACATCGATCAGGGCCCCATTGGCCGTACCCCGCGCTCCAATCCGGCCACCTATACCGGGCTGTTCACGCTGATCCGCGACCTGTTTGCCGTGGTGCCGGAATCCCGCGCCCGGGGCTACAAGGCCGGGCGTTATTCCTTCAACGTGAAGGGGGGGCGCTGTGAAGCCTGCCAGGGGGACGGCCTGATCAAGATCGAAATGCATTTTCTGCCCGACGTGTTTGTCACCTGCGAGGCGTGCAAGGGGCGGCGCTACAACCGGGAAACCCTCGAAATTCTGTGGCGCGACAAGAACATTGCCGACGTTCTGGAAATGGAGGTGGAGGAGGCGTTCGACTTCTTCAAGGCGGTGCCCGCCATTCGCCGCAAGCTGCTGACGCTGATGGACGTGGGGCTGGAATATGTCAAGCTGGGGCAGAGCGCGACGACCCTGTCCGGGGGCGAGGCGCAGCGCGTCAAGCTGAGCCGCGAACTGTCGCGCCGGGACACCGGCCGTACCCTATATCTGTTGGACGAACCCACCACCGGGTTGCATTTCGCCGACGTGCAAAAGCTGCTCAACGTGCTGGACCGGTTGGTGGAGGCGGGCAATACGGTGGTGGTGATTGAGCACAACCTGGACGTGATTCGCTGTGCCGACTGGATTGTGGACCTGGGGCCGGAGGGGGGGGGCGGTGGCGGAACCATTGTGGCCCAAGGGCCGCCCAAAAAGGTGGCCGCAGTGGCGGAGAGCCACACGGGGCGGTATTTGAAGGGGGTGTTGGGGAGGTAGGCAATCCCGCCGCCCAAGTGACCGCTTCACCCTGAAGACGCTCGCCGAGGCTACTCTCGCTTCTTCCAAACCGCAGCCTGCCCAGGGCCCATCCAGAATCCTTCCGAGGCGCCGCAAGCCTGCTCCCGCCACAGGGGGCGGCTGTTTGGTCTAAATTATTACCATAATGTCGTAATTATTACTGTTGCGTTGTTACGCCTGCGTCGGGGTGGCGGGCCGAGGGCCTGGTGTGGCCTGAAGATAAAGAAATATATCCATATATATCAATTGGATTAGTGCTATCCGTCGAGGTGGTGGGGTTTTTTTCAAAAGTGGCACAGACGTTGCGGTAGGAAGGTGCGGGTGCTTTGATTTCCCCGGCATTTTCCCCCCGCTGTCCAGCCGGGAGCCGATGCGGGTACAATACGCGGTTCCGTGCCGACTGCGGCGGCGTTTTGCAGATTCGAGTGGAGTGAACTGAAGCACATGAAGCACATTGAGGCGATCATCAAGCCGTTCAAGCTGGACGAGGTCAAGGAAGCCCTGAATGAGGTCGGCGTGGCCGGCATGACGGTGACCGAGGTCAAGGGATACGGTCGGCAGAAGGGGCACAAGGAGATGTACCGCGGGGCCGAGTACTTCGTGGACTTCATCTCCAAGGTCAAAATCGAAGTGGTAGTACCCGATAACCAGGCCGAAAAGGCCGTCGAGGCCATTGTCAACGCGGCCCGCACCGGCAACATCGGTGACGGCAAGATTTTTCTCCGCAACGTGGACGAGGCCATTCGCATCCGTACCGGCGAGCGCGGCGACGACGCACTGTAGTCGCGCCTCTCCCTCCGGCCGGAACGTATGGCCTCCCCGGACGGGCGGGGGGACAAAGGGAGATGATGACCCGTTACAACCCCGTATCGGCAGCGGGCAGCGACGAACAGCGTATCCAGTATAAGCTGCGCGAACTGACCGCCCTGTCCAAGATTGGTGAAGCGCTGGGCGCCCCGTTGGAACTGGAGAGTATCGCCCACCGGGTGATGGAGATTCTTTACCAGGAGATGGGTATGCGCCGGGGCACCCTGGCGCTGATTGAGGAATCCAGCGGTGACATCGTCATCGTCTCGGCTCTGGGGATGAGCGTGGAGGCGCGTAACAAGGGGCGCTACCGCCCCGGTGAAGGGGTAATCGGACGCATCGTTTGCGAAAACCGCCCCGTCATCGTGCCCAACCTGGGTAACGACCCCCATTTTCTGGACCGTACCGGTGCCCGCACCGAGGAAAAAGACCACCTCGCATTCATCGGCGTACCCCTCAAGTTCAAGGGCCGCGTGCTGGGGGCAATCACCGCCGACCGGCTTTTTGACGACAAAACCGTGCCCCTGGAGGAAGACCTGCGCGTGCTGTCCACGGTGGCCTCCCTGTTCGGCCAGGCGGTGGAACTGCACCGTCTGCACCGCGCCGAAACCCAGGCCCTGAAAACCCAGGCGGACAATCTGGAGGCGCAACTCAAGGCCCAGTTCCGCATCGAGGACATGGTGGGCAACAGCCCGCTGATGCATCAGGTGTACGAGTCCGTGGCCAGCGTGGCTCCCAGCCGCGCCACGGTGCTGCTGCGGGGGGAATCGGGCACCGGCAAGGAACTGGTGGCGCGGGCCATCCACATCAACAGCCCCCGTGCGCGGGCGGCGTTTGTGCGCGTCAACTGCGCGGCTCTGCCGGAAACGCTGCTGGAAAGCGAGCTGTTCGGCCACGAAAAAGGCGCCTTTACCGGCGCCACCCAGTCGCGGCAGGGGCGCTTTGAAATGGCCGATGGCGGCACCCTGTTCCTCGACGAGATCGGCGACATCACCCCCACCACCCAGGTCAAACTGCTGCGGGTGTTGCAGGAGATGGCCTTCGAGCGCGTGGGGGGCAACCAGACCATCCGCGTGGACGTGCGCGTGGTCACCGCCACCCACCGCAACCTCGAGGCGCTGATCGCCGACGGGCGATTCCGCGAGGACCTGTATTACCGCCTCAACGTGGTGCCGGTTTTTTTACCCCCCCTGCGGGAACGGCGCGAGGACATTCCCCTTCTGGTGGAGCATTTCCGGCGCCGCTTTTGCGAGGAAAATCGCCGCGAGATGCAGTTTTCGGAGTCCGCCGTGTGGGAGCTGATGCACCACGAGTGGCCGGGCAACGTGCGGGAGCTGGAGAACGCCGTGGAGCGGCTGGTGGTGATGTCCCCGGCGGGAAAGGTCGGCGGCGAGACGGTGGCCAAGCTGCTCAGCATGATGCCGCAACGGGCCCTGTCGGGGCCGGTGGAGGGGGTGTCCGCGCCGGCCTCCGCGCTGCCGGGGGCGGGGCCGGTGGGAAGGCCGGGCGCGGGGCGCGCATCACTGAAAATGGGGGTGGAGGCGATCGAGCGCGAGGAGATTCTGGGGGCGCTGAACCGCTGCGGCTGGGTGCAGGCGCGGGCGGCGCGGCTGCTGGGAATCACGCCGCGCATGATCGGCTATAAAATGCGCAAATACGGCCTGGAGCCGGACGATCCGGCGGTGTTGCCGGTGTCGCGGGGGGGTGCCGACGACAACTGATGCGCCCGCCGTTGGGGGCTTTTGGCCGCCACCCCCTTGCATTCGGGGTGATCCGGGATATAATGGTGCGCTTCGCGCCGGTGTGTGCTTTTGGGCCGGTGCGGGATCATTGCCAGGGTTATTCCCCAGTAGCTCAGTCGGTAGAGCAGGTGACTGTTAATCACCGGGTCCGTGGTTCGAGTCCGCGCTGGGGAGCCAATTACGCCCACTGGGAACCGCAAAGCCGGTTCGGTGGGCGGTCAACAATGCGGCCGGGTGGTAGGAAACTTCCACCCGGCCGTTTTCGTGAACAGCCAGCCCGGCAATGCCGCGGCGTTCAACCCCGGCACCTGTCACGGGCCACGTGATCCCGTACCGTCGGGTGTCACGTGGCCCGAGACCGTGCCTTTGCTGTCCTAGTCCCGGTGCTCGCCGTCGTTTTCCACGCCCACCAGCGCGCTGCCGCGGGCGGCGGCCGTGGGGGTCATCGCAAACATGTCGAACTGAAACGCCACGGTTTTACGCAGGCGTTTGGGGAGTTCGATGGTCACATCCAGCACCCCCGTGGAGACCGGAACGGCACGCATCAGGGGCGTGACGTCCTCGGCCGTGGCCGGGGAACCCTTGCGGGCCACGATCGCCAGGGCGGTGGCCGGACTGGCCTCAATCGGGCTGCCCTGCTGCGTGGTGAACAGCAGCCAGCGGCGGAGTTTTCCATCTTCGGATTCGCCGATTTCCACGGCCCGCACGTCCAGACGGGCGGCGTTGGAGGCATCCAGCATGGCCACGATGTCGGCCTTGGCCGCATCGAGGGATGCCTGCGTGATCAAATCGCCCATGGCGGCCAGCACGGCGGCCCGCGCCGCGTCCAGCCCGGCCCGCGTGGCCAGACCACCGGTGGCGTCCAGCACCTCGGTCTTGGCCGCGTTGAGCGCGTCCAGCGTGGCCAGATCGTTGATGAAGGTCGCCGTGTCGCACACCGGCCCCGCCTCGGGGGGGCAGGGCATGATCCCGAACAGGGTGAGCAGCGTTTGGCTGAGCCGTTCAGAGGCGCCGTTCACATCGTTGCGGGTGGCGATGTCGGGCGGAATCTGCGGAAACTGGAAATCCCTCGGCAGGGTGTTCACCTGATTGCGGAGCGCGGTAAGGTCGTCCGCCAGACCGACGAGGCGGTTGACCGCTTCGATCTTCAAAAAGCCGGTGTCGTTCTTGACCGCGGCCACCTGGGCGCTGATGTTCGCGTCGTGGGTTTCGAGGGTCAAACCGCCGCCGCCGGGCAGTTCATAATAAAACCCGCTGCTCAGGGAGGTGTGGGCAAAGCCGTCGGCGCCGATGCCGGTGGGCAGGCGGTCGAACAGGTCCAGCAGCGGCTCCCATACGGTGCTCCCCGGAGCCTTGGCCTCGAACAGCCAGTTGACCGTGAAGGTGCCGGGGGTGTTGGCCAGCACATCCACCCCCGGAGCCGCTCCGCCCGCCATGAACGCGAGGGGGGCCGGGTTGGTCACGGTCAGGGTGAAGCGGGTGGGCAGGACCACCCGGGTGACACCGGGGGCGACCAACTGGATCTGCGCCTCGCCGGTCCAGCGGGCCACGCCGGAAGCCAGACTGGACTCGGCGGGGTTGAAGGTCATGCGCTCGCCGGGGCGGGGAGTGACCGCAAAATCAAGGCCGTCGATGGCGTTGTCGAAGGCCGCCTCCGGGGTGGTGCCGTTGACGATGCCCCAACTGAGGGCCGCAAAGCCGGCGGGATTGGCCACCGCATAGGTGATGGTGCGGCCCCCGGAGCGGCCCCACTGGGCTCCGGAAACGGTGTCGCTGTCGGTGACCGTGACGCCGCCGGGCAGGCTCCCCGGCGTGACCGGCCCGATGGCGGCCGCGCTGCCGGGGGTGCCAAGGGCAAGGCAGGTGGCGGTGATGAGCGCCGCCAGCGGGGCGCGGGTGACGAGTTTTTGAATGCAGTGCATGGGGGGTCCCCTCTACCAGGAAAAGTTTTTGGGGCTGGATTTCCAGTACGGCGCCCGATCTCCACGAGGGGAGTATTGCCGGGGTTACGGCGGTGGCGGTTTACTGGACAACCGATCCCCCCCTGCGTATCGGTCGGAACCGGCGGCGGGTTAAGGCGGGTCGGTCGGGTCGGGCGGGGCGGGCGCCAGCATCCAGCCCTCGGATCGAATGATGCCGGGCGGGGCGAAAGGATCGGTCTGCGGGTCGGACTGCCGCTCCCACGCCAACCGCACCACCTGTTCCCCCATCTGGCCCAGCCGGAGTTTTTCGACCAGTGCCAGAATCTCCTTGAGCGACATGGGGGGGCGCACGCAAAAGCGGCCGCGGGCGTCGTGCCAGGGGTGGCTGTAGTGACGGCGGCGGCGGAGCGGTTTGCGGGTGTTTTTGCGAAAACGCGCCGGGCGTTCCGGGCAGGACTTCGGGGTGGGGGTAAAACGCCCTTGCCGGTCGCGGTCGATCACCCGCCGGAGGGGGGAGCGGCGCGGAACGTGGAACACGATCCGCCCGTCCGGTGTGGTTTTGATGCCTTTTGGCAGGTGCATGGTCGCCTTTCTGTGCGGCCTGGCCGCCGGGGTTGTGCGCCCTCCTCCCCCCTCAACATGCCCGTCTGCCGGTTCGGGGGCAACGGCTGTTTTTTCCCCGATCCGGGCGGGACATCGCGCCATTCGTACAACACATCGAAATCATTGGCGATTTGTGCCGGTTGGCAGAGGGGGTGGATGCGGATTGGGGCGCGCCGTTCTGCCTCCGGGGTTTTTTCGCGGCGCGGGAAGGAAAAGGGAAAATCCTGACCGAACAATCGGTTGCGTTTGTCACAGGGGCGGGGAACGGCAGCAAGGACAAGGGGTTGCGGCGCTTGCCGGGTGTTTATCGGAATGCTATATACGGTGTGTGCGCGCCCGTGGGCTGGCGGCTGGTGGGGCGGGAGTTTGGCTTTCGCAGGATGGGAAACCCGGGGTGTGGAAAAAATCCACCGGAAACGGCTTTAAGTGTTTGAAATTTCGGATAAGAAACCGGGGTGCGGGCGTTTTTGTCACCGGGTTTTTCGCAGGGTTTTTTCGGGGGGTGGGTCGGAAATTCAATGGGTTGCAGGGGCGGTTTTGGGGGGTTGTGGTGGCGGAAATGCTTTAGAGAAACAAAAATGCCCGGCCAGATTGGCAAGAAACGGGGGTT
>Ga0224495_10000054_pt1 | contig 89577 bp, 82 predicted proteins | sample SF_Jul11_sed_USG_FD_168128 | JGI IMG/M metagenome (GOLD analysis project Ga0224495, IMG submission 168128) | Sediment microbial communities from San Francisco Bay, California, United States - SF_Jul11_sed_USGS_4_1 | ecosystem: Environmental > Aquatic > Marine > Sediment | place: USA: California...
TACTCTAAAAGGTGCCTGTCCCCTATTCGTTGTATCTGACGATTATTTCAGTAGTACGACCTTTTCAACCACCGCAGATTGTTCTGTCTCGAGTTTAACGAAGTAGATTCCGGCAGAAGTTTTCCGGCCTGAGTTATCATTACCGTCCCACTGAACAGATATCGGATAACCGATAACAGATTTCAGATCAAAAGACCTGACCAGACGACCACTTGCGTCGTAGATACTCAGGCTGGATGCCATATCGCCGTTACCCAGCATGAAGGATATGCTTACCGTATTTTTGGATACTGTTGGAACAACCCTTAGCACCGGTTGAATGGCTTTCAAACCAGAACCATTCTCCGCGATTCCGATAAAGCTCGCCAGGTTACCCAGTTCCCATGCCAGCAGCGATGGATCGCCAGGACTCTCAGATGGGACTCGGTAGAATTGCGCGATGAGTCTCAGGGCGTTGTATGTTGTCGTATTCAGACCACTAAGGTCGACCGAATCCACGGCTAACGCAGAATAGAAGCCAGTCGCATTGCCGGGCAGATCACCATCCGGGATCAATTGCCAGGTCGAACCATTGTTGTATTCTACCTGGATCCCGATCGAATCACCGGCCGTTGCTTTATACCAAGCCGCAGTTCCCCAGTTCGGACGGTTGTACATACCAGCCAAGTCATCAAAAACCACCGGCGTACTAGTGACGGTTCCTTCGTTGCCAGAAGTCTGGAACGTGTACCTCAATGCTACGTTATCGCATGCTCCTGCCCAACCCCAGTGCGATGCCGAAGTGCTGTCACTGTAAAACCAGTTGAACTGAACAGAATCACACGGCAGATAAGATGTGAGGTCGATGGTTGCCGTACCGCTCGCGCTCGTGGTATAGAGGGCGATATCGGTCCAGGTTGTCCAGCTGCTTCCGGTAAACCGGCGCATCTTGACACGCATCTTCTCCCCGGTCTCATAGAGTCTGAAACCATAGCCGTATACAATATCCAGATCAGATGCAGCGGGAGGGATCGCAACCGCCGGAGATATCAATTCTTCGTTGTAACTAGTAGAACCGCTTCCAGCATCGTCATCCGAGTAGTAAGCATACGCTGAACCATAGTCAGGCGGAGTGTAAGCACCGATGTCACCAGTTGTGCCTACTGTCCACTCATACGGGTCGCTGTTGCCATTAACCACGGTCCATCCAGCCGGCATGGTTCCGGTTTCGAAATCTTCAAAGAAGAAGGTATCGATCAACGTAGCACCGCCTGGTATGATTATTATGCTGTCACCGGCAACCGTCGTCGCGAAGAAGAGACTCCCGCTGAATTGCTCGGCCTTGGTTTGATACCAGCTACACGTATTCACTGGAAGACCTGTGAGCACTGTAAGCGAATGCGCACTAGTGTATGGGGTCCACAAGCCGGTTCCGCTCGGGTCTGACGCCCTTACCTTCCACCAATATGTCTCATTATTGGTAAGCGGGGACGGAAACGTAAAGTAAAAGTTGCTGCCGCTTGCCTGCGGTGAACTTGTTGTGCTCTCAGGATTGGCAAAGTTCGGATCAGTATCCCACATTATCCTGTACGCGATATCATCGCCCTGCGGGTCTACTGAATTAAGCACAAGAGTAGGCTGCGATTCCGGCACACGCACACAGTTAAATGGCTGCACGATCGCAGGAATAGACGGCGCGCCGACGAGATCAGGCAGTTCGACGATTCCTGCCTGAAAGACTTCTTTGTCGCCCGTATCCTCCTGAATCCAGGCGTAGATCCGGCACCTTTCTTGATCCCACCCTAAAGGTACATTGAAAGCACGGCTGAAGGTCACAGAATCTCCGGGAGCGACGGTGACCGTTTCACCAAGTTCATTCGGCAGATAATCACGCGCAACATCGTTGTGCCAGGTATCACCGTTGGGCGCTACGTAATAACAACTATCCTCAACGATAACAAAATACACCCGCGCGGTTATGCTTGCGGTTGAGTCATTCCTGAATTGCGCATATATCGTACCGTCACCGCGGTTCGGCATGTACATTCCCCACATTGTCACAGTTACCGGTGACGGTTGATTCATCCGGTTCGTTATAGCGGCCGAATAACCAGCCGACACTTGATCGCCATCCACATAGCAATCCGGTGTGTAGGAGACGCCGTAGAAATTGAATCCCCGGTTTGCTCCTTCCGCACAATAAAGTGGATAGCTGCTCACAAGATGGATCTCGACGAGCGCCACCCGATCAGGATAAGTCGCTGCTATTTGTGCCAGTTGACCACTGACAGATGTGCAAGTGCCTCAGCCTTCCTGGTACATTTCTTCAACCATGACCACTCGCTCTGCTCCAGCCGCGGTGTTGACAAGACCCAACCCCAGCAGTAACGCCAGGCTCATACCAACGAAACGCTTCATAAAACCTCCTTTTTGCATAATAATGCCTCCCACGCAAAAACGTACTCTTTGCCCTTTTGTATATACGGTTCCCCGCCTATTGATGTACACCCCTGAATTCCGTTCTGAACTCGTAATTGTAAACATAATAAATACCCGCGTCAATGGTTATCGAAACTCCGTGTTCGTATCTCCCCGTAAATCCCACCCTCAATCGGAATTCCCAATGCCCATTGACTTTAGTTGAATAATGAACTATAATGTTGGGGGGTTATTCGGTTGCGGGGTTAGGAAAATGTAAACGGAAATCGGATCATTTGGGCATGAAACGCAACTACATGATATTATGACAAAAATTAGCAGAACATTGATCCTTTATACAGTCATGATTGCTTTAGTTATCAGTCCAGCCATTCTTGCTGCACAAGGCAATGAAGTTACCCATCGTAACGTCATACTACAGGCACGGGCCGATACGATTGAGAATTTCGATGACGGCATCATACAACTGTATTCCTATCCTAACGAGGATATGGATCCTGATGCTTGGGCACTCGATTCGCTCATAACCTACAATAATTCTGCATTCTCACTGAAGTTGTGGGGCAACACCTGGAAAATAGAGAGCATTGTTCCGGTCACGCTCGACACGAGCGACGTCTGGAAAGTGTCCGCCTACATAGATACGCTTGCTGAAATCCAGGGATTCGGATTGCGCGACACCGCGCATACTCTGTTTTATTCTTTTGCCGGAACACAGCAACTAAATCCCGAGGACTGGGTTACTGTATATCAAGGAGCCTTTCCTCAACGGGTCTGGAACAATTACCTATTACCGGTCGGCCAGGACTGGCTCGCATATTACGATTACCTGCCAACGATCACGGGTATTGTCTTTATTAACGATCGTGATTATGATCCCGACGGCGTAGTATACTTCGATGACGTCCTCGATATCACATTCGACCTACCGATGGCACCGCAGGTTACTATCGATCATGTGCCCGGTAAGGTTTACAGAGACGCTCATGGTACACGGCTTATCGATGTTCAGTTTTACAGCACAGTAATAGATACCGACTCTTGGTATCATGACTATTTCTGGTATTTTGGCGATGATTCGACGAGCACGGAACCTAATCCGTATCATACCTACATTGTCGAAGACGATCATCCCTACACGGTACTGCTCGAAGTAGTAGACAGCACGAACTTGTGGGGACGGGCGATATGCCAGATAACGGTGGATCCCGGACAAACGACATTCCCTTTAACAATGAATTTCGTTGGGGACATAATGCTCGCGAGAAGGTATGAATACCCGGGCGGTATAATTCCGACGCTGGGTGTTGAAGCTATTTTCGAACCAACCCTCCATTATCTGGGCAACATCGCTGAAGTCACCGTGGCTAACCTGGAATGTCCATTGACAGACATGGGAACGCCGCACCCAACCAAACCCATCATATTCAGAGGCTCTCCCGAGAACGTGGCTGGCCTCGTCTATGCTGGCATCGACGTCGTCACCATTGCCAACAATCATATCATAGATTACGGATTGGAGGGCTTACAGCAAACACAGGCTGTGCTTGACTCAAATGATATTATTTATTCAGGTGCAGGCGCGAATTCTTACGAGGCTTATCTTCCGCTTTTCATTAACAGGAAGGGTACGAGCATTGCCTTCCTGGCTTCGAGCGACCGAACCGGGCAGTATGACAACTACCAGCCGTACCTGAACGCAGGCTTCAACAAACCAGGATTTGCCAATTTAACCCAGTATGACGTCTCCCGACAAATCCAGGCAGTTGAGAACGATGCCGACATCATCATCATCGAGATGCATTCGGGCGATGAATACAATCCAGTACCCGAGACTTTCGGTATGGACCGGAGAGACTTCGACGAGGAGGAAATGTATTCACCATTCCTGTTCATACCGAGCAGGAGCGATATCGCTGACCGGCACCACGCAATTGACGAAGGTGCTGATCTCGTAGTCTGCCATCACGTGCACGTTCTACAGGGCATGGAAGTCTATGATGGCAAACTGATTGCGCATTCATTGGGTGATTTCACATTCGACCTGAACTACCCGGAAACGTACCCGTCAATGATACTTAACGCAAAGATAGACAATACTGGCTTCAATCAATATCGCGCGGTACCGGTATACATAGATGATTACATTCCCAGACGTGCACATGGTGAACTTGGATTGTACATTCTCGACTATCTCGCTCGCCGCACCAGGGATCTGGATACATATCTTATTGTCGACCGCGACAGCGTGACCGCACAGGTTGTTCTCGATACCGCAGGTCTCACATCCACGATTACTGCATTCGCTGACACGGTCGAGTTGCGCGAAGAAGACAATGCATGGATATCAAACCCGCTGCGTCTCGCCAAAGAGGGAGACATCGCTTCGATAGCGGACATCAACCCCTATGGAGACTGGCAATTCCGCCTCGGCAGGGAAATGGTCTGGTTCGGCAATTGTGAGGACGAAGGCTGCACAATGTGGCTGCTTGACCATCCTGATGAATTCTACGACGACAGCATTTTTTATGCCGGGGTAAGGTCTTTATGCCAGTACCGTTCACAACAAAATGTAACAATAGCTACTCACTTCGAAAACCGCCTGCCATGCTATTCTGATACTACTGACTACACGGTATGCGGATACATCAGAACAGATAATGGAAACAACGCCGAGGTGTTGATCAGGTTTTACCAATCACGCACAAGCGGGCTTTCTATTGGTTCAGAGTCTGCCGGACAGGTCAGTGGTACAAACGACTGGGCTTTCTATTATAATAATTTCGCTCCGGCAAATGGTACCAACTATTTTGATGTTTGGTTAAGGAGCGAAGGCCCGCAAACGGGTGATGGGTACGCCTGGTTTGACAATGTCGGCATCATCGAATGGGGAGATTGGCAGACATTCACCATCCCTGCAGAGATCACAACACCGAATGATTACTATTGGATTCAGATAAGAACTGACGTTGAGACAATCAGCGCCGTGGTATCTTATGAAGAAGAGCATTACAGTATACAGACTGCGGTGAATGATTACAAGAAAGAAACCATAAATTCAACCTACCTGCGTTGTTTTCCGAATCCCGCAATATCCAACATCAATTTCCAGTACTATCTTACCGAGCCCGCGGAAGTCGAGCTGAGAATATATAACATCCTCGGTCAGGAAGTAAGAACCTTGAGCAGCGGTCACCAGCTTGCAGGGCGCAAGACGATCCAATGGGATGGATACGATAATCAACACAGACGTCTCAGTACTGGAGTTTACTTTTGCCGATTGCAGGCAGGTAACGATGAACAAACAAGGAAAGTAATCCTGTTGAAATAAGGGATAGTTGCTGATTAACTGGTATATTTGTATGAAATAATATTATGTTTAGTAAAAAAGAACTGATTGCATACTGCGGACTATACTGCGGTGATTGCGCAGGATATTCTGGCGAGATAGCGGAAGCTGCGAAGAAACTGAAAGACACAACGCAACGGTACAAATTCCGACAAACGGCAAAAAACCTCTTCTCCAAGGAATTGAAGGATTATGATACATTTTGTGAGATGATGGATTTCATGACGCAACTCAAGTGTCCCAAAACGTGCAGGCAAATAAAACCGAATGAAGTGAAATGTGAAATATCGAAATGCTGCCGGGATAACGGATTCTTTGCGTGTCACGAATGTAGTACTTTTGAGAGGTGTGACAAGCTGGGGAAAATGGCCGGTCTGCACGGTGATTCCTGTATAAAAAACCTAAGATCAATAAAGAAAATGGGTATTGAAGCATGGAGCCGCGAGGGCAAACGCTTCTGGTTTGCGGACGATTAAGGGGAGGTTAGGATGAGTCTCATGGCAATAGTATCAATGACCCCTCTTGGCAAAGGTGAGAGCGTCAGTCAACACGTGGCCGAGGTCGTTGATGTAATAGACAGGTCGGGGATTCCGTATGTCATCACGCCCATGGGCACGATAATCGAAAGCGAGACGTGGGATGACCTAATGGAGGTTCTGAAGAAAGGCTTTGAATCTATCGTAGAAGACTGCCCCAGGGTTTCGATCTCTATTAAGATCGACTACCGGAAGGGAAAATCGGGCCGTATTAGATCTAAGATCGACTCTCTCGAAAGCAAATTGCACAGACGTCTCCCGACAACAGAGTGAAGACGGTCTCGGCAGCACATTGAAGTTTGTAGTTGAATTATCCCGACTAAGCGCAAGAAATACAATTGTTCATCAGAAGTGAAAGCCCGTATCACTTAGCACCTTCAAACAAGCCTTTACGATTTTCACGTCATAGAGTTTCTTCTTGTTGACTTTTATCTCGGTAATGGCCTTATCTTTGCCGCGCGCCGGCCGGTATGGACGGTGCGCCATCATTGACTCAACGACATCAGCGACCGCGAGAATCTTTGCTTCCATCAAAATATCGCTACCCTTAAGGCCCATGGGATATCCGGAACCATCGAGTCTCTCGTGATGCTGGAATACGATTTCCGCAACCTGCCACGGAAATTCTATTGTCCTCAGTATATCATAACCGACGAGTACGTGATCTTTGACCAGGGCGAATTCCGCATCACTCAAACTGCTTGGTTTGTTCAGTATCCCCGCCGGCACGTTTATCTTTCCGATATCATGCACGAGTGCGGCAACGTGCAGCCCCTCCTTCTGGTGACTGGGCAATTTCATTTTCTTGGCGATCGCGTCGGCCAAGATGGCAACGCGGTGCTGGTGACCAGCAGTATACGGGTCTCTTTTTTCTACCGCCGATGTCAACGCATTGATCGTGTCCTCGAGCACTTTCTGCATCCGGTCGTAACTCTTACGCAATTCCTCCTGAGTCCGCTTGTAATCTGTCATGTCACGGGCAATACCCAGAACGACAGTTTTGCCGTCGATCTTCACCGGGTATGTTCTTATGCCCACGATTGTCTTACTTCCATCCTTTCGAGTAAGAGTGAACTCATCCGGGCCAGTTCGATGTCCCATGGCGTTACGAGCAAGAAGTTCATATATACTTGGGATCTGATCGGACGACAGCAATTTGGCCTTCACAAAACTCTTACCGATCAGCTCATGCTTTTTGTAGCCAACTATTTCCTCAATTGCCTTGTTACCATCGAGAAAATTTCCTTTCAGATCGGTCAGAAAATAGCCATCCGGCGCGTACTCGAACAACAACTTCAATCTTTCTTCTGAATTTTTTATTTCTTCTTCGGCTGTCTTTCGCAAGGTCACATCCCAAATGTAGGAACGAGTACCGATGATACTACCGTCATCCCTCATCGCGGTCGCATCGCATTCAAGGTAGACAATCCCCCCATCACTACGAACTCCCCTGAATTCATGCCTGAACGTCTCGGTCTTCCCTTGAATGAGCGCCTGACGGATTCTTACCACGCGCTCAAAATCATCAGGATGCACAATCGACTCCAACTCTTTCTTTCCCATTTCGTCAAATGAATATCCGAGCAACTCAGCAAATCTTTTGTTGTAGTAACTGAATTTACCATCGCGGTCAATGAGCAATATCGCCGCACCTGCCTTTTCGACCAGATCTCGATAGCGCTCTTCAGATTCACGCAGTTTCATTTCTGATTGTTTGCGATCGCTAATATCACGTACGACGCCCTGGATCCATTTTCTATCGCCAATTTCGAATAGACTCGCAGAAACCTCGGCAGGAAAGACTGAACTATCCTTCTTCTTGAAATATATTTCGAAATTCACAAACCCGTCTTTGACGATGTCTTTGAATGCCTTAGCCGACTTTGCCACTTGGTCTGCCGGGTGGAAATTGGCGACTGTCATCTCGAGGATCTCCGCTTTTTTGTATCCGAAAAGCGCCTCTGCACGGCTATTCGCATCCGTGATATTGCCTGCCACGTCATGTATGAAAATCGCATCATTGGAACTATGAAACAAGTTACGGTATTTCTCCTCGCTATCCTTCAATGCCCTTACCGCACGCTTCCGTTCTGTAATATCACGCGTGGTGGCAACAAATGCAATAGGCTTACCATGGCCATCTCTGATCAAAGATGCGTTGAGCTCTCCGTGGAAATGAGTACCGTCATTTTTCAGCAATACGTACTCCACGTCTCTCACTATCCCTTTCTCAAAGGTTTTCTTCATATTTGCCATGGCTTTCTTGTGATCTTTAGGGTCGATCATTTCAAATGCGCTCTTGCCGAGCAAATCTTTGGGCTTATCATAACCATGAAGTGTCAGGGTCTGCGGCGCTACATATGTGATCTTTCCCTCCAGGTCGGTGACCGTAACCGCCTCCGGAGTAGTATTGACCAGAGTCCGGTATCGATCCTCTGATTCTCTCAACTTTCTCTCGGCTTGTTTTCGTGCTGTAATATCACGATAGATGGCATAAACGCCAACTTGATTCTTGTTGATTATTATTGGCGATGCTAGCACCGACACGTCGATCAGGGTACCATATTTGCGCCGGCGCGTGGCCTCGAGCGCAACACTTTCGCCATTTAGAGCACGTCTTGTTATAGCCCGTGCATCCTGAAAATAATCCGCCGGCACTATGAGATCGTCGATTGATTTGCCGATTGCCTCATCGCTAGCATATCCGAATATTCTGCTGAATTCACTGTTGATACGCTGCACCACACCGTCACAATCAAGCATGGCGATGCCTTCCTGCGCGCTTGCGAATAACTGTTCAAGATAGCCTGTTTCGATTCTCAATGATTTCTGGACTTCCTCACGTGCCTTTACCTCCTGCTGCAAATCGTAATATGTCCGGGCGTTTCTCAGTGCGGTCGCCGCATACGTAGCAAAGACTTCGGTTATGACCAACTCATTGTCAGTAAACTCAGTGCCTGTCCGATCGAGACACATTGCACCTAATATCTGACCATCAACGATGAACGGCGCCGTGATCGCATGTTCATTCTCCTCATCCGGTGTGCCAGGAATGTGTTGTCCGCGCGGATCACTTCCAGTATTATTAAATATCATTGCTTTCTTTGCTTCGATTGCTTTTCCCGTGAAACTTGTATCTATATTCAATGGGGTGGCCAAGATCGCTTCCTCATACGGTGGGTCGATCGCAACAACGGGCTTGAGGGTCTTTTTATCGCTCTCGAGCAAGTAGATCGCGCAGCCGTCGGCCCGGATCATAGTGCGTGCGCTTGAGGCGATACGGGTGAGAACTTCCGTCACATCGAGACTCTCCACCAGATAACGGGCGGTTTCGAGCATCTCTTTCTGGTAACTCGTTGTTTTTCGTAATACTTCCTCGATCCTTCTGTTTTCTGATATATCAGTGAATGCCGCGAAATACCCGATAATCTCACCCTGCCGTGTTCTCCTGACGAGTGTTGAAACACTTACTGGAATCCTCAGATTACTGTTGCTTTTGAGTTCACAGAAAAAGTTACGGACAACGCCGTTTTGAAGAGTGAGTCGCTGCAGTTCACCAATTTTTTCCTTATCTACAAAGAAATCAGCAAGCAATCTCCCCACGAGTGTATCTTTTGAAGAACGTATCATCTCCTCCATGGTCGTGTCTAGATCCAATATCACACCCAGGGGGCTAACGTATGCGATCGGTGTTGGCAAGAACGCCCAGATGTCTTTTATGTAGTGTTCGAATTCAACGATAGAGGTGTCTCTGATATGCTCTTGAGGTGATTTTCTCAAAACTCAACCCTCCCAATCCACAAGAAATTCGTGGCACGAATCACCATTGCACGTGCAGTCTGTTTCTCTTACCTTCACCTTTGAGTTCGGGAACATGAATTTAAACAACCTTCCGAAATAACCTTCGAGATACCTGCAATAAACTGGATGCAATGTAAAATCATAAAGACGGACTACCGCATGCCTTGTCTCTTCGTCCAGCGAGACCGCCTCTAAACGCCCCGTATCATAATGCTTTGTCCAGTACTCAGGAGCATGACTAAACGCGACATGTGGTGAAATAAAAAACTTCATAAAGAGTTTCACAATGAATGAATGCTTGGGCGCAGCATCACCCATTGCCACTATTTCCTCGTCAGACCAGTTAAACACGTCTTTCATGACCAGAAAAGAAAGAGCCCTCAAACTGAGTGCCATCCATTCCATAGAACTGACATCCCCGTAGTTCAGTTCGTACTCCAAAACGCGCAGGCCGGCTTCGACTTTCTCCAACCCATCTCTGCCCTGTTTGTTCCTTATATACTCCGCATCCGTCTCAAACACGGCACCACGAACTTGACCTTTTATCGCCATCAATTGTTCAATCTCATCCTTAGGCACCATAAAGGCTCCTTTTATTAATTAATATTTCTTATCTATCAGGAAAAATACTTGGATATTTGCATGCGATACCGGAGTACCGACGCCTATGCGGTCTAATACAATATAGTCACTTTTGGGTAGCTGTCAAGTGTTTTGTATACCCTGCCTGGACATCAACACAGAACAATGAGTGAAATTGACTCAGCAGACCGAACGTGGTATTTTGACTCTTCTACCGTGTCTTGGTGAGAAAATCGGTTGCTTTCTTTATGTCCTGGCTCTTGGATATCAAGAAGACCGTATCGCCTTCTTCTATCGTATTACTTCCTCTCGGGATCAGGAAATCACCGGCTTCTTCACGGTAGATTCCGACGAATACGACATCCCTGGGGAATTTCCTCTTCTCAGTTATCTCCTTTATTTTCATGCCTATACTCTGGGCACTTTTCGGGACTTTAACGGCGTATACTTGTGCTTTACCTCCACCGAGCGTCGTGACCTGTTTGACTTTCGGCTGCTCAACCTCCATGATTATTTGATTCACCAGCAAATCGGACATCCTCACGATGGTCGTAACACCCGCCAGCACATAGGCTTCAGCATAACGAGGATTTCTCAAACGCGCCACGATACGGGGAATGCCAAGACTTTTCGCGAGCAGTGCACAGGCAATGTTGTCCGCGGCTTCTCGCATCAGACACAGAATCACATCGGCTTTTATGGCTCCTGCCTTTTCCAGTGTGTGGATGTCGGTCGCATTGCCGTTAATGGTCAACGCTCCAGTTTCTGCATATATCGATTCACAAACCTTAGGGTCCTTGTCAATAACCACGACATCATGTTTACCGTTAACAAGAACCTTAGTAACCTCGTGCCCAATTATCCCTGCCCCTGCTATGATTATGTACATCAGCAAACCTCCATTTGTTGTATTATGAAAGCCATACCCTCCTGCTGAAGATCAACAGCACTGGTAGTATCTCCAAGCGACCTGCAAGCATGCCAAAGATGTAGACAATCTTTATTACCGGATGCAGATCTCCCATCCCACTGGCTGGTATGTAACAGGGACCGATATTACCCAATGCGCTGAACATACCGCTGAACGCGCTATAGGAGTCGAAATTAGAAAATATCGCCGTCACAATGCCACCAACAACAAGGAGCACGATCCAGGCGAAAAATAAACCACTCACCCGATAGACCTCGTTCGCGTCAACTGGCTTTTTGTCAATGATAATGGTGGAAAGCGCCCGCACCGGAATCCGCAGCCGGAAGATCTCTCGTTGTATCAACTTCAGCAGAATGCTGATGCGAAAAACCTTAACGCCGCCACCGGTAGAACCTACACAACCTCCTATCACCATCATCACGAGGAAAAGCTGTCTTGCCAGATGACCAAAAAACGCCCCGCCTATATCGCGTGTGCCAAAACCAGTTGTCGTGAAGATCGACACGACCTGAAAAAACACATAACGGAAATTTTCCTCGATCCCGCTCATAAACCCACCACCACCAGCGCTAATTCCTTGTGCAAATCCTGTCTTACAGAACCGCTCCAACAAAATCAGTGCCGCAAAAATGCTGATCAGTGACCACCAGTATTTCATTTCGATGTTATCGATCAAACTCTTAATGTTTCCGCGTAACAAGCGGTAGTGAACCAGGAAATTCGTACCGCCCATGAGCATGCCGATGATGAGGATATATTCCATCCAGATGTAGTTGGAAAAACCAGCAGTACGGTAATAGTCGATACTCGCATCGTAGGGTGAGAAACCACCCGTCGATAATGCGGTGAAACTATGGCATACACTGTCAAAAAGTGGCATACCGACCGAGAAAAGGCCGAGAACGATGATCAAGGTAAAACCTGCGTATATGCCCCACAGTATCTTCAAGGTATGAGATAAACCCGGCACCGGACGTTCCATCTCTATCTTGTGACTCTCAGCACCAAATAGCCTATGTGCACTTCCACCGCGGTATGTTACTGCCAGAAAGAAAGTAAGGATCCCCAATCCCCCAATCCATTGGGTCATGCTCCGCCAGAATAGTATGCATTTCGGCATCCTTTCAAGCCCGGTAAACATTGTTATACCCGTGGTCGTGAAGCCGCTCATGGCCTCAAAGAAACCATTCAGGTAAGTAGCATGGATCCCGATTACAAATGGAAGAGCACCAAGTGCAGAAAACCCCAACCAGCCCAAGCTGCACGTCAACATCGCGCCGTAATTGCTCATACTCCCTGCCCGGAAAAGAGCACGGAATGCAAACCCGAATGTAAATGCAAGGACACTTGGTATCACGAATGCCAATGTGTTGGTCCCCCACTGCCCAACGTCATCCAGGAACACGAGTATTGCAAGAGGAAAAAGCAAAAAAACACCAAGAACTATGAATACCGAGCCGAGAGCGTTGAAAACAACGTTTATTGTATCAAAACGATTGCGCATTCAATGGCCTATATCGGTCCAAATACCCAATTCCTGGTGCCAGCTGATAATACCAGATACCAACTGTTTCGGAATGCAATAAAATGCCCCGTTGCAGAGAATTCAACATCCCGTGAATTATACAAATGCATAATTAAAATGTCAAGTCTCAGCCCAGACAAACCCGCGGCGAACATGATACCAGTGCACAGATAGCAATAAACTAATCAGGCTTCGTCGTTGTCATAATACCAAATAGAATAAATAAACACTTGGGAATTCTTAAGCCGAGATATATTCTCGGTTTTATTATTATTTTTACACCAATGCTGAATAGAAATAATTAAGGAGGATTTAGAATAATGAAACAAATCGCCGTGAAAGTCGTAATCGGTGTTCTGATAGCGTTGATGGCAGTATTCTCGTGGCAGATAATTATGCTTCGCCAGAACCTTCAGGAAAAAATGGAAACCGTGAATCTAATGATCTCGAAATATGAAGCAAAGGCACAGTTCATCGATGACTATCTACCCATAGTTGATGAGTACACGCAATCCGAGATAACGGCAAAAAGGATTCTTGCTGCCGTCTATGAAAACAGCGTGCAGTACGATATCCAGCCCGAGCTGATACTCTCGGTGATAATGGTCGAGTCCGAATTCAATCCAAGGGCATACAGCAGCGTCGGAGCGATCGGATTGATGCAAATTATGCCGGTCACAGGTATCTATGTTGGTAGAAGCCTGGGATATTCGATCAAGAACGAAGATGATCTCTACAATATCGAGAGAAATATTAAGGTCGGTGTCGTATTCCTCAAGGAGTGCATAGAAAGATTAGGCGAGCACAGAGGCCTGGGCTACTACTATGCAGGACGGCATTCGCAACACTACAATAGATATACCACGAAGATCGCCGCGGCCAAGGAGCTGTGGACAGCCGATGTCTCAAGCCTGACTTATAATGTGCACTAAATTGCAGGAATGAAGGTTCTGTTCAGGTCTGAAATTACAAGCCGTTGTCTTTAGAAAATATACTCCAGGGCGTCGGTCGGTACCCACCCTCCAACACCACCTGGTAATTGAAACAGGGCGTATCCGCCTCTGGTTTCGCGTACGCTCACCTCAGCTCCATCGTGCACGAGAAGGATTTCCTTGTATTCTGCACCCGGACCGCTGGTAGCACTGACTTCAGGTGCCACGACAACCGCATGGGAACCTTCGATTTCCGCTCGCCAAGATAACCAGCTAATGAAGAAGAAGAGACAAATGAAAATGCTAGCAGCTAGCATGTAAACAGCAGCTTTTCTCCGATATACTACCAGCACCGATAAGAAGAACACCGATACCATGAACAATATCGTTGTGAGGAGTTGAGCTTCAAAGAGTGAAACGGAATGGAGCACCTCTGACAGCAAATTCATGAACGGGCTTTGGGCCGAAGATATCTTATCGACACGATAATTGCGTGCGAAATTAAGATTATATGCAATGTCACTGTCCCGTGGAGAAAGGAAATTTGCCCTGCGGTAATTCAATATCGCCTTGCCGAGCATTCCACGCTTGAAATAACTATTGCCAAGATTGTAATATACCCCTCCATTATTTATCTCTTTGCTTGCTTGTTCATAAGCAACAATTGCTTCGCTGTATTTCCCTTGTTCATAGTACGCATTCCCTCTTCTGTATGATTCAGTGGAGTTCAGCCCGAACTGCAAAAAGACCAAGAACGCGTAAGTAAGTGCCGCAGTCATAATTTAGCGATCAACGCCTTTGTCTTTTCATACAACATGCGAGGATCATCGCATTTCATCCCCGGCGAAAACCTCATATCACATTGATTAAACAGATATTCCAAGTCCTTGATAGTTTCCGCCGGGACCTGCCTAACTCTTAGTTCCTGGATTATGCCTTCATTGGTGAGAGCACCTACTTCGAGATTGTAACGGTCACCAATATATCCGAGCAACACCCTTGAGAGTGCAGCGTGGAATTCCTTTTCCCTGTTTTTCATAAGATGCTGTTTGACTTCATTAAGACGTATCTTCAGTAACTTGCTCGACCTCACCTTACGTGCATAGGCACGGTCGGATATGAGTCGAGCCTGATGGCGGCGATAAAGGATGGAAGCCCCAAGCATCACAAAAGTGGCCATGTAGGGAAAAACAAGCCACCAGCCAGCCGACATCGGCTGGCTGGAGAGGCGCTTAACATCAGGTTTTATGTACCGGATATCGCTGCCTGTAACCTTCAAGCCCCCGCTTTGCGCAAGCTCTACCGCAGATGAGGTTTGCGTGGCGACGAACTTCAATGCCCTGGTAGATACGGTTTCGAACCTTCTTTCTTCGGGATTGAAGAAAGCCATCGTTATGGCCGGCACTGCATGTTCCCCGTCGGTTTGAGGAATGAGTGGGTAGTTGAATTCTTTATAACCCTGTATCCTATTCTCGGCAAAGCGCACATCTTCATTTATCTCCGGATCCAGGATCCTCACTCCCGGGATGTCAGGGATGGTCGGCCTCTCCACAAGCTTGATATTGCCAGAACCGGTGATCCTCACCGTCAAGGTAATTGGCTCGGCAGCTTCTGACGAAGTTCTATCGAGCGACGATACGATCGAGAATTCACCTACACCACCGGTAAAATCGCCGGGCCTCCCCTCAACGGGTAGCGGTATCACATTAACGACCAATGGATCAGATTCAATAACCACTGTTTTGGTAGTGCCAAAAAAATCAAAAAAATCGCGCGGTGATTGCAGAACCGCCACATTCAGTTTCATGGGTGATATTCGAAGTTGACCGCTGCTCATCGGAAACAGAGCCGTCTTCTTCAACTGGCAATAATCATACAACACACCATCTATGGTCTTTCTCTGGAATTCAATTCTTTGTGCGTCGAAGATAGGTTCAACCCAGAATCCATTAAAAGATGGAAGCTCACCGAGACTCATGTCGGCCAGCCTGAGTCTCGTATACAGCGCATATTCAACTACCACCTGCTCACCCTGGTATACGCTCCTGCGGTTCACCGCCGCGGACAGTCTAAGATTCCCATTGACATCATCACCGGATACCGATGGCAGGGGCGCCTGGGCTGATTTTGGCTGGCCGGGCACAGCACCACCCTTAACCACCTTCATACCTATTGGCTTTGTCCTGTACACCTCTCCGCTGAGCTCCAGTTCGCAAGGCCCGATTACAGTTTCGCCGACGCTTCTCGGATAAAGCGTGTAAATAAAATTAACGAGCTGCCGTCTGATCGACTTGCCTCCCGCCATCTGAATGCTCGTGGACTGTGACGTCGAGGTTCCTCCGATATTGAAATCCGGCAGATCCGGTAACTTTGGATAAGGGATCTGACCAAGGTCCTCGCCTTCAACAATCACCGTGAGTATGACAGGTTCGCCAATTTCAACTTCAGTTCTGTCAATCGAAGCTACAAATCTTATTTCTGCAGAAAGGAGCAATACAGGAACGAGCAAGAGGATTCTACCAATCTTTTTCAACACTTTCCTTCCTTTCCTGGACACGCGACTTTTCTAGATTTTCCCTTTCTTTGTTTTCCATCGCCTGAAGCACACGCTCCGCCTGCTCCTTGCCAATTTCACTCTCATCTGGCTGTGGCTGAGGCTGTTCATCGGGAGGGTGTTGCTGCTGGGTCGAATCGCTCTGTGGCTGATTCTGCAACTTTTCCTTTATTCGAAGACAGAACTCAAGATTCTGTTTCGCCTGCAAATCCTCTGGATTCGCAAGGAGTGACATCTTATAAGCATCAATAGAGACCTCCAACTGTCCCTTTTTGAACTGGGAGTTTCCAATATTGTAGAAGACGTTAGACTGGAACATACGTTCCTTATCAAGGAAACCAAGCTGAAACTCACTCACCGCTTCATCGTACTTTTCCATTCTATACAGTACACGGCCAATGTTATAGTGAATTTTCGGGTTATCAGGCTCCTGGACCAACGCTTTTTGATAACTCTCCAATGCCGCATCATATTCTCCCTTGCGTTCGAGGTAATTCCCGCGTCGCATGTCCGAGCCGACATCGGACCATGCCACAGAGACAGCAATCAACGCTGTGCACCAAAAGAATTTCATGGGCAGATATACTCTCTTGACGGTTTCTTCCGCCGGTTTTCGGACAAAGTATCATAGATATTTCGACGATTGTCCAAAAGTATGAGCGACGAAAAAAGGTTTACCGCACCGGCAGCAATATCCCTTAACATAGGACGATAAGTTTTCATAAATCGTACCATCTCCCCTTTCGGTCATTCAAGAACACCCCCAATAATACGAAGATGAAAGCCGGAATCAAGAAATATTGATATCGTTCCTCATATTCAATGTACTCGCCACCGCTAATATCACTCTTCTTTATTCTATCCAACTCGGCGATCAATCGATCCATGTAAACACCTTCGGTCCGGAAGTATCTGCCATCGGTCGCCTTCGTCAAAACGATCAGTAATCTTTCGGTAAGGCGTGACATAACGATCTTTTCATCCCTGTCCTTCTTATAGGAAACGAAATTTCCCTGCGCGTCGAATTCGGGTACCGGTGAGCCCTCGACCGTCCCCATACCAACAGCGAACAGCCTGATGCCCTGGTCTTTGATCCCTCCAACCGCCTTAACTGGTTCGCCGACAAGATTATCGCCATCGGTGAAGAGTATCATTGCTTTATAAGTATCCTCTTTCTGGTTCAATAGAGAAGCCGAAACGATTATTGCTTTTTCTAAATCCGTACCCGGTTTGGGTACCACGTCTGGTGATATTACATCAAGAAAGAGTTTTACGGCTTCGATATCGGTCGTCAGCGGACACATGACATAACACTCTCCAGCAAAAGCCGTGATACCGACGAGATTCCCGGATAGTTCATCCAACAGCAGCTGGATTTCGGTTTTCGCCCGATCGAGCCGATTCGGCTTCACATCCTGAGCGAGCATGCTCTTCGAAGCATCGAGTGCGATTACAATATCAATACCCTTACCCTTGTAGATTTGCAGCTTCTCACCCCATTTCGGCCGGGCAAGCGCAATAACGAGAAACGCAAATCCGAAAACGAGCAGCAGATAACGCAACACCTGAAGACGTGTGTCTACGGAACCCGTTATCTTCGAAATCATTTTGTCATCAGCAAAATCTCTAAGACGGGACTTCCTGCCAAGCCTATAGAGAAAGATGCCGATGATCATAAACGGAACCATGATCAACAAGTAAAGATATTGCGGTAAGACCCACTTTATCAAGGCAATCTCCTTAAAACCACAAAGCTGAGGAACATATTCACAATGAATGTAATAACCGCAGCCTTCATGATGTCATCTGCCTTCTCTTCATGAACAGTGTGCTGGATCATCTTGAACGTTGTCGGTTCCATCCTATCGATTTCATCATAAGTCGCCTTCAAAGCCGCCGCATCCGAAGCGAGAAAAGCATGGCCGCCGGTTATACCGGCAATCTCGTTCAATATATCCATGTCAAAGTCGATCTCAACCTGGGTGTAAGTTCTGCCGAATATCTGATGATCCACCGGGTAAGGGACCAGACCTTTGGTACCTACACCTATGCAATAGACCCGAATCCCAAAGGTCTGCGCGATCCTCGCCGCGCTCACCGGGTCGATCTCACCACGGTTGTTCACACCGTCAGTCAGTAGAATTATTGTTTTCTGCTGTGCCTTTGAATTTTTCAAACGGTTGACTGTGGTGGCTAACCCTGTGCCAATAGCAGTTCCATCCTCGAGCAAGCCAAAATCGACATAATTCATCAGATCCTTAAGAACCGAATGGTCCAGAGTCAAGGGGCACTGCGTTAACGCATCGGCAGCAAAAACGACGAGACCGATGCGATCGCCCTCACGCTTCTCAACAAATTCCTTTGCCCTCTCCTTGGCAACGTACAGACGGTTCTTCGGCTGGAAGTCTTCCGCTCTCATCGATGTCGATATGTCGAGGCAGAGCATAATATCAACGCCGCGTGTTTCGATCTCTTCGTACACTCTGCCCTCCTGAGGCCGAGAGAGGCCAATAACAAGAAGAACGAGCACGAACAAGTTGAGAAACGAAGGCAAATGCTGCATCAACTTGCCTCGCATACCAGCAGTCTTCAGGAAAGTAATATCTGAAAACACAATTGCCGATCTTCTCTTCCTGAATTCGAAATAGATGAGAGGCAAGAGTAAGATGAGCAATAGAAAATACCACGGATGGGCAAATCTCATTTACTCTCCTGTGCGGGATCGTCTGGTTTTGTCTTATTCACCAAATCCTTTGCCGCATCGATGGCCGAAGCGATCTCGCTGCCAGGCGGCACATATTTGGCGTATTTCACCAGGTCGGCGCTCGTGAAAAACGTGTTAAATTTATCGCGCTGTGGTATTCTCAGTGTCCGCATATTATCGACAATTTCGGTCGTTGTCTGCTCTAATGCCTTGAATTCAAACCGCCTCTCCAGATATCTCTTCAGTATCTCTGATAGTGAATAGTAATACTTCTTTATCATCCCCCGGGATAACCATTCATCAACGGGTATTCTTTCCAGCGCAAGAATTGCTTCAACCCAGGGCGGTGGCAACGGCTTGGCAAGCGCCCTGGCTTTCCTCAGTTTTCTCAAATAATGGTATGCTAAATACCCTAACGCGGCAATGAATAAGATTATCGCACCGATGATCAATGGCCTGAAATTAGGGAATCGAACCGCACCTTTGATATCATTTATATCCTGCATATCAACCGGCAACACGCTTGCAACCTTTACATCCACCCTATTTGATAATAGGGTATCGATGAGGCTATCGGACCGCATCACGCATCTGAAGGAGGAAAGCTCCAACTCACCTGTGTCGAAACAGACTAATTCATATCGGTAGAGATTCTTGATCATCCCCCCCTCTTCGATCCTCTGGCTTGACTGATCGATGATCATGAATGGTTCCAACGCATCAACATACGGCATGGATATTTCCATACCCCGAGGATGGTTTACAGTCACCACAACCTCAAACGGATCGCCAACAGTCAACGTTTTGTTGATGTCCTTTCTGCCCAGTTCGGCATTGATTTCAATCTGTACGGCAAGCAACAGAAAGATCACCGATATCTCCTGGCCCTCTCCTGAAAGAATTTGTGCAACTTCGGCGTGAAATCGTCCATGGTCTGAAGGTCAATACTGTCAATCCCCAGGGATTTGAGAAGTTGTTGTCTACCATGGATCAGTTCCAAGCGATACGCGCGATAGGCATCGAGCAAGTTCCGATCCCTTGTGTCAATTGTGACGACCTCACCCGTCTCCGCATCTTCCAGCGACACAAGACCGATCCGCGGCAAAGCGTCTTCCACAGGATCGTTGATGTTGATGGTCACAAGATCATGCCGCTGTGCAACAACGCCAATGGGAATGCGCAATTTCTCGGGTTCAAACCCTTCGCCAATGAAATCGCTGATGAAGAATAGTATCGCTCGCCGCTTGAGGATGTTCATCAGGAATTCAAGCACCAGCTTCGGATCCGTACCCTTGCTCTCTGGTTCAAAGAAGAGTATATCACGAATGAGCCGTAGGACATGAAATCTTCCTTTCTTTGGCGGAACATATTTTTCCACCCGGTCGGTGAAGAAGATGAGCCCGACTTTATCATTGTTCCGTACAGCGGAGAATGCAAGGGTTGCTGCTATTTCGGCCGCTTGTTCGATTTTGAATTGTCTGCGGGTGCTGAAGTGTCCAGAGCCGGACGCATCAATACAAAGTATGACGATCAACTCCCGGTCCTCGGCAAACTTTTTCACGTAAGGCCTGCCCATGCGAGCGGTAACCTTCCAGTCGATTGTCCGTACATCATCACCGGGCAGGTATTCACGGACATCAAGGAATTCAACACCGGTGCCCTTGAAGGTCGATTTATATTCGCCCGCGAACATTGTGTTTACGAGCTTCTTGGTCCTTATTTCTATCTGCCGAATTTTCTTCAGGAAATCGGTTGCTAACATGAAAAATAAAAACGACGACTCATTGCTTAAGGCACCTCAATACCAGTCAGGATCTTCTGTATTACATCATCGGTCGTCACTTCTTCCGCTTCCGCTTCATATGTCAGGATGAGCCTATGCCTTAGAACATCCGGAGCAAGTTCTTTTATATCCTCGGGTATCACGAATCCACGCCGCTTCATGAAAGCCAGCGCCCGTGCCGTTGTTGCCAGATAGATCGATGCCCTCGGCGATGCGCCATAGCGGATCAAACCAGCCAACTCATCCAATCCATGTTCCTCTGGCTTTCTCGTGGCAAAAACAATGTCCAGTATGTAATCCTTTATCTTGTCGTCAATGTAAATCTGTCTGGACAGTTCGCGAGCTCGAATAATCGCTCTGGGATTGACGACGGCTTTGATCTCCGGCTCACCCGAAACCGCAATCTGCTCCATGATCTCTTTCTCTTCGGTCTTGTTCGGATAAGTAATCTTTATTTTCAACAGGAATCTATCGATCTGTGCTTCGGGCAGAGGATATGTGCCTTCCTGCTCAATAGGGTTCTGGGTCGCCAGCACCAAGAACGGATCATCGAGTTTGAAACTTGTATCACCAATCGTAACCTGCTTTTCCTGCATCGCTTCGAGCAGCGCGCTCTGTACCTTGGGTGGCGTCCGGTTTATCTCATCAGCAAGGATGAGGTTGGCAAATATCGGCCCCTTACTCACCGTGAATTCATTTGTGCGCTGGTTGTAAATCATCGTGCCGATAATATCGGCCGGCAGGAGATCGGGGGTGAACTGGATACGATGGAACTTTGTCTTTATGGCACTCGCCAGTGTACGTACTGCGTAAGTCTTGGCCAGCCCGGGAACCCCCTCAATGAGTATATGCCCGTCGGCAATCAATCCAACGAGCAGTCGTGATATCAAGTACTTCTGTCCGATGATCGCCTTACTTACTTCACTGGTAACGGTTTGTACAATAATGCTTTCTTTTTCGATTTGCTCATGTATCTTCTTTATCTCGTCTTTGACCTCTTCCATACTGCCTCCTCAAAACTGTCAAACGCAAGCCTGACGCAAAGGTACAACGTAATAACTATCATTTTTGACAAAGAGAATTCGCCAAGAGTTTATCAATAATGCGTTCAATAACCTATACCGTAATTCTATCCGAAAATTTGGAACTTACAAGGGCTTTTAGGGACAGTGCTTGCCACTTTGACATTATTAACAATAAAACATAATGATTCGCGGTTTATTGAATGAAACAAATGTGCCCGGTCAAAAAATATGACATTTACGGTATGTCAAATTGTCAAGCACCGTCCCTAAAGAAATGCCCTGCGCATATGCGCAGGGCATTTGATTGTCTTCTGGCGGTATGATATCTACAGCTCGATCTCCGTAGAAGCGTACACCTCGGGCGAGTAGACGTGACTATCGTTCGTGCCCCAGGCGAGAAAAACCAGGTAAGCATTTCCGACTTCGAGAACAACGTCTTGCGGATCACCGGAATTGAGCGGAATCGTAAAAGTAATTTCCGTCCCCCCGTTCTCGGTACCGGCTTTATCCGCCACATCATCGGTGCCGCCAAACACTGTATCGGGTAAATAGGCTTCCTCACCCGTGCCGATATTGTCCTGGATGTACGCCGTATCACCGACGACATAACCCGTGATGATATTCGCGTCTTGAAGACCACTGAGCGGATCAATATCGAAACCGATAAGCACCATACCAACGGTCGTCGCGCTCAACTTGACGAGCAGACTGTCCTGGGCATCATTGGTCTTCCAGCTCAAAGTGATCCCTTCGACTGTCTTGGTTTCGTACCCATCACCATCACCGCCGCATCCAACGAGCACTACTGCTGCCAGCAAGATTACCAGACCTGTCCCTAAGAACTTCATATTTTACCTCCCTTGTTTGATCAAAACCTGAGGAGACGCTGGATGTTGAACCCAATATATATGTCATTACTTGTCGTGCCCAACATCAATCGCCTCGGACCTGTGTTCCAGCCATTACCAATCTGCAACATAAAACGATGACCATCCGTGTCAACCCGCAGACCCGCCGCAAAGTAATTCTCTGGTCCCGTAATCGTTTCTTCTTCATCCAGAACCGGATAGTACTCACCGATCAAACTGATACGCTCGATCGGTCCGAACCACCAGTCAAAACCGACCTGGAGGCCAATGCCCAACCCGAATTTCTCGTCGTAGCTGTCATAGGCAAAATTGATGACCGGCGAAAAGGAGTTAGCGATCGGATAACTTTGAACTGCAGTGCTGTAGAACAAATTGCCGTTCCGCTCACCATTGCGCTCAAAATTGAAGTACTGCACATCGGCCTGTACCATCAGAAATATCTGAGGTATATGATGCGCGTAACTCGCACCGACTCTGTACTCGCCCTCGTGGGTCGTGTACGCAGCATTGAGCTCTAACCGTGGGACAATCGCATACCTCAGGCCGAGGCTGACGTTCGCACCGAGATCAAGGCCGAAAAAATTCTCAATGGGTTCTTCGGTCAACACCCCTTTGAATCTATGCTGTAATTCGAAAAGCAGTGACTTGCCATCAAGATTTGACGGTACCTTGAGATTCAACATGCTCGTCTCAAACGCAAACAGCTGAGAACCCGCAATTAGTATGACTAAAGATAAGACGATCTTTTTCAATGGAAACTCCTTGGCCGGGCCTTCATTCAGTTTTCTCTCCGGGTTGCTCTGCACTGATAATCAACTCAGACTTTTTCTTACCGGATATGTTGCAGTAGCCAATAACGGTGACCTTGTCACCCTCGTCTACATCAATTATCTTATATACTACTTCATGCTGTTCGCCATCCATCTGACGGGTGAATGTCTGTTCGACTTGCTTCTTACCGTTCACCTCAACGACCACCTTTTTAACATAGTGCTTTGATGCGTCGTTTACGCTGTGTTCTATTACGGCACTGAGAACCTTTGTATCACTATCATATTCCAGCGATACGTTTTTTGGCGGATGAGCGAAGAGCGGCACGGCCACCAGTACTATCAAAACAGTGACGAATGCCTTCATGATAACCCCCTTTTATAGGTAAACATAAAATATCACAAGCCCCAGATGTATAGAAGCACCTATAATGGCGAGTAACGCGATCAACTTGTGGTACTTTACTTTGAGCTTGATAACCCGCGTTCCTGTCAAAACCGCGAGTAATATGAATCCGTAGCTCACTATGCCTAACGGCATGATGAGTCCCGTTAAATCCATAGGCTTTACCTCCTCGTCATGCTTAATTAGTATAGATATTAAAGATCAAATGTCAACATGCTACTGACAATGGCGTTATTTTGTAATTGTGAGCCCGCTCGTGTGCCGCTTCCCCTCGCACTCGATATCAATAATGTAGCACCCAGCCGGTAGGTCAAGAGATATATCCGTCATTCCGACATAGTATCCTTCTCGTGCGTGAACACATCGCCCGAGTGCATCATAGATTCTTATGCTCGCATATCCTGCAAGGCCTTTCATGTATATTGTCAAGGCGCCGCGAGACGGGTTTGGACTGACGGTTACACGGAATCCTGACAGGCCCGAGGTTTCTCCGGCCTGTTCTTCAATAGAAGTAGCCAGTAGCCCATCAATAACACGCATGATCTCCTGCGGATCATATTCGTCCGACCAGTAGCGTACAATGCCCTGTTGATCGATTATGTAATCCTGCGGATAAGGCGCTTCTGGGTAAGGAACGCGGTACGTTGTGTAGAGGTTCTGATCATCTATCAAACCAATAAAACGCTGGCCAAATACTTCAATGAATTCCATCAGCTCGGCGGCACTCGAACTGATCTCGAATATGACAACCTCTGAAGTATCGTAGCGGGAAAAGATGGTGGCGTCCGTGGCCGCAGCCTGCGACCCACAGAGCGGTCACCAGGCACCGCCGAATTCCAGGAATACAACCTTACCGTGATATTGAGAAAGTGTATGGTAGTTATTATCAGACCCGAGCAGTGTGAAATCCGGTGCGGTCGAGCCAGCCTGTGGAAAACTTGTATTGTTCTTATAGACCCCTTGTATTTTATCAGGTTCATCCGGGTCATTGGAGTGGTAAGTAATACCGCCATATGCGCTTCCCGGACCACTCGCCGTTACAGTCACGACCTGTGAATCACCGGGTAACACGAAAAAAGAATTTGGATTAATCAAAATACCCGAAGGTGCACTGATAGAACCGACGTTAAGAGTGGACATGCCCGTGTTGCGAATGATGCCTAATGTTTCTGCAGTAGTACTTACGACGCCAAAATCAACAGTCTGTGGATACACATCAATATCCGGGCCAGGATCTGCACCGATTTTGTAGCACGAGATACCACGCCAATCAGCAACCACGATCAGACTATCGCTCCGGATATCGGCACCATGTGCCCAGGTCTTTGTATTTTCCCAACCGGCCGCTACAATATTGTACGGGTCGGTGACATCGAATAGCTCCATGATGCGCCAGGAACCGCAGATTATCGTGCTATCGATGGTTCCCGCTCCCCACACGCAGCCTCCAGTGGAAATCGTATCACAAATCACGGGATCATATGGTTCTGTTATGTCAATAGCTGCAAGACCTTCAGAACCAAGGGATACAGCGAGAATATTTCCCAGAGTGTTTATGTCGTTTGCCACGCCTGGCAGTGACAGCGTCGAAACCGGGTGCAATCCTCCTTCCAGTCCGATGACGAGAAGACCGTGAAGACCGTTCGCCACGTAGAGGAACGAATCAATGACGACAACATTCCAGGCCGCTGAACTGTCCAACGCGAATTCGCCCACCTTGTAGGGGTTCTGTAGATCTACAACACTCACGGCGTAGATGCCATTCTGGTGAGCGGCGCAATAGAGTATGCTATCAACCAAGACACCGCCTTCGAGCGCCTCAAGCGTACCTGGCGGATCGTATTGCCCAAGAAGCAGGGGCATCCCCGGCCCAGAAATATCCCATATTGTAACACCCGAACGCCGGCAGAAAGCAAACAAAAGCGTATCGCCAGAAGCAGTACACCGCCATGCCGCAGGCCCCGATGCAAAGACACGCAGGGGATTGATCGGATCAGAAATATCATATAATTCCAGACCCGTGCTGTACCCATCGACAACGTACGCCCAGTTACCAACGATCTCAACATCCACGATATGTGCCGGGGTCTGCTCGTTATGCCCAAGATACTCGAGATTGTCGAAACCCGCTTGGCCTGTTCCGAACAGAAACAGCGAAGTCAATGCAATATGAAAGAAGGAATTTCTCATTTTCTCTCCCACCTTACGGTGAGAAAAATGGTCAAGGGTCTGATATTACTTGCCTTTAATCAGTGAGAATGCCTCGGCACGCGTTGCGGCAGAACGCATCACGCCGCGGATCGCGGAGGTCACGGTCAGCGTGCCTGGTTTCTTCACGCCGATCATCGAAAGACAGAGATGCTCTGCTTCGATAACTACCATAACTCCCATTGGTGACAGATTTGCCATCAAAAAATCGGCTATTTCGTGAGTCAGTCGTTCCTGCAGTAGAGGTCTGCGGGCCATGACGTCGATCACCCTCACGAGACTGGAAAAACCTGTGATCTTGTTCTCCTTGGGGATGTATACCACATGAGCCTTGCCGAAAAACGGCAGCAAGTGATGTTCACAGACCGAGTAGAACGGGATATCTTTGATGATGATCATCTCATCTTCATTCTTGGTCTTGTACGTCTTCAACTCCTTTTTCGGGTCCTTTCGAACACCCGAGAAGATCTCCTCGTACATATTGGCGACACGTCGCGGGGTGTCTTTCAACCCTTCTCGATCCTTTTTCTCACCGATCGCGATCAGGATATCACTTACTGCTCTTTCTATCTTTTTTTTGTCGATCATTTTTCAGAATACCATCTATTTCATCACCCGACAATATCTCCTTTTCAAGAAGAGTCTGCGCCAGGATCTTGAGCTTGCTGATGTTTTTCTTGACAATGGATTCTGCTCTGGTCTCGGACACATCCACTATCCGCTTCACCTCTTCGTCGATCTCTCGCGCCGTCGTCTCGGAATAATCACGGTGCATACCGATCTCACGACCGAGAAAGATCTCTTCTTGTTTTTCGCCATAGGTAAGAGGCCCCAGCCGGTCGCTCATGCCCCATTCGCAGACCATCTTTCGCGCCAGTTTCGTGGCTTTTTCTATGTCATTGCCAGCACCTGTGGAAAGATCTCCGAGCACAAGTTTCTCCGAAGCACGTCCGCCGAGCATGAATGCCAGCTGGTTCATACAATATGCCTTAGAATATGTTCTGCGCTCATCAATGGGCAGCGCCTGGGTCAGCCCCAATGCCATACCACGCGGAATGATTGTCACCTTATGTATTGGATCCATACCTGGCAGAGACTTGCCCACGAGCACATGACCGCATTCATGATACGCGATGAGTTTCTTCTCATCTTCCGATATCAAAAGGCTCTTGCGCTCAACACCCATTAGAATCTTGTCTTTTGCGTCCTCAAACTCAGCCATCGTTATTTTTTCTTTGTCACGGCGCGCGGCCAAAAGTGCGGCTTCATTGACCATGTTCGAAAGGTCTGCTCCTGAGAAACCGGGCGTCCCACGCGCCAGAACATCCAGATTTACGTTTTCATCAAGCGGCGTCTTTCGTGTGTGCACCTTCAAAATCCCCAAACGCCCCCGAATATCAGGCCGGTCGAGCACAACGACCCTGTCGAATCGCCCCGGTCTCAACAACGCAGGGTCGAGAATATCCGGTCGGTTTGTGGCTGCCATGAGTATCACCCCCTCATTGACCTCAAACCCATCCATCTCAACTAGTAACTGATTCAAGGTCTGTTCGCGTTCATCGTGACCACCTCCCAAACCGGCACCTCGTAATCTTCCCACTGCATCGATCTCGTCGATGAATATGATGCACGGTGAATTCTTTTTTGCTTGCTCAAACAGATCCCTCACACGCGAGGCTCCGACGCCTACGAACATCTCCACGAAATCCGAGCCACTTATGGAGATGAAGGGCACGCCTGCTTCACCGGCAACTGCCCTGGCCATCAAGGTTTTTCCTGTGCCGGGCGGTCCGAGTAGCAGTACACCTTTAGGAATGCGTCCACCAAGGCGTGTGAATTTTCTGGGGGCTTTTAAGAACTCTATGACCTCGGTCAACTCCTCTTTCGCTTCATCCACTCCAGCAACATCCTTGAATGTCACATTCAACCTGTTCTCCAGGAGCACCTTGGCACGACTTCGCCCGAACCCGAGTGCACGATTCTGTCCCGACTGCATTTGCCGGATGAAGAATACCCAAACCCCTATTAACAGCAGCCATGGCAGTACACTCACGAGTATTCCGCTCCATCCTGATTTCTGCTTTACCGTGACTTCTACATTGTACTTCACCAATTCGTTGGCGAGAGCTGGATCATCGAACGGAATCAAAGTTGCGAATTCGGTAAACGCCCCTTTCTCCTCTATGTTGATCGGTGTTTTCAGTTTTCCTTTTATGGATTTTTCGGTTATCGTAACCTCGGTGACATTCTTCTGACGCAATTCTTGAAGGAACAAAGAATACGGAATATCGACAGTTTTGCTTCCGCGGTTCGAAAATTGCAGCACAACATACAACGGAATAGCAATGATAAGCACCCAGATCAATATCGTGGTAATTGCATTGCGCTTCGTTGGTGGTTTATTTATCATCTAATACTCCTATATATTTCAGGTTACGGTAACAGTTGTCAAAGTCAAGGCCGTAACCAACAACAAACAAGCCGGGAATTGTGAAGCCAACGTATTTCAGCGGAACTTCGATCACGCGCCTTTCTTCTTTATTGAGCAACGAGCAGACAACAAGACTGCGCGGCTTGCGGGTACGGAGATTGTCAAGTATGTATTTGACCGTACGTCCGGTATCGATAATGTCCTCGACCAAAATCACATCCCGGTCTTCGATGTTCAAAGAAAGATCATGGGTGATACGAACCACACCACTCGACTCAGTACCATTATAGCTGCGTATCGATAGAAAATCAACTTCAAGAGCAATATCGGTTTCCCTCAGAAGATCGGCGAGGAACATGAACGCGCCTTTCAAGACACCAATGAGCACTGGATTCCGGTCCCTGTAATCGGCGTTGATCTGTAACCCCAACTCAGCGACCTTCTTTCTTATCTCTTTCTCTTCAATCAAGACGTTCATATTCAACCACCAGAGTTTGCTTCGTTTTATCGCTCACCATTCCCCGGGACGCACGCCTGATTCCTATGATCCACAGTATCCCAATCTGATCGCATAGGAGCAGGGTCTTACCGCGTTTTCTCGAAACAATCCTCTGTTCGCTGTATACCTTTTTCAGCTTCTTCCTTCCCACGTTAGTTTCAATTAGATCACCCGGCCTTTTGTTTCTGACATATAACGGTAAATTAAGTTCATCCAAATCAAAAATTTCTCGATTACGCTTCGACATGCCCACATTACAGTCTTTCTCGATCCTCATCTTCACTCGGATATCACCGATCAAAACGGACCTATTATTGATATCCACAGGTATTTTCAAGACCCTACTCGGTCTTGTACGCCCGATCACAATATCTTCGTACTCACGCTGAGCGTACAAACCCTTGGGCAGACTTATTCTCTTGCTGTGCTCTTTATTCGTTAGACTAATAATAGCGTAGTAATGTTTACTTTCATAACCCTCTAAGTCTCCACGTAACTCGGATATCGCTTTCATTACCACTCGAATTATAACAGCTATATTATAGCGCATAAGCCTATTCATGTCAAGGACAGCACAGTCTTTCTCGAATCTGACCACCCTCCCATACAATTTATTTGCCTCTCCCCAGAGGTAATCATCATCGTACTTCAGTATCTGACATTCTCTTCTGATTGTCTCGTGAATCCCAGGATTCAGTTTTGCCAAAACCGGCAGCACTTTCATTCTCAAAATGTTGCGGCGATAATCCAATGAGCGATTTGTCCTATCCGTAGCATATTTGAGTCGTCTCAGTTTCAGGTAATTAATGACGTCGACCTTCTTGCAGTTCAACAAGGGCCTGACAAACGGCAACCGCTTTGCCGGTATGGATTTCAGACCAGTCATCCCACTGCCCCTCAGGAAGTTCATCAAGAACGTTTCCACAAAATCATCGAGATTATGCCCGAATGCAATACGCGCGGCGTCCGTTTCTTCAAGATGAGACAATAGGGCGCTGTACCGTGCAGCCCTTGCCGCTGCTTCGATACCGACCCCCTTTTTCTTCACTTTGACTGCCAGAATTTTGTGTCTTGCACCGTACTTCAATGCATATTCCTTTACCATCGATTCTTCACGACGGAGTATGCTCTGCGGACGCATACCGTGATTCACATACACCAGTTCAAAATCGATTTTGCCCTGGTATAGATGGTGAAGCACATCCAACAGACAGACCGAATCCGGACCTGCTGAAAATGCAATTATTACCGTCGACACCCCCTCGAACATTTGATGTTCTCGAATCGTTGCTTCTACTCTCCTAGTCAGTTTTTCCAGCACCGATACACTCATGATATATTATACCTGTATTGCGTGTATTGACAATGCACTTATGAATTCGGTTGGATCCGGGATGAAGACATATGATCTAAATATTGCGGGTGTAACGGCAACTACACTTTTTGACGAATGTCGGATTCCATCTGTTTTTCAATCTGATTCAAAATTTCCATCAAATCTGCTATTGCATGAAGCTGGTCAGGGAACTCACTTAACATACTCTCCAATGCATTCCTGGACAACCTTATTCCTTTTCTTATTATACTAACCGTACCCTCCTCCTCAATATCGCTGACCTCATCATCGAGAAGATCGTCGATAAATCCGGAAACCAGTCTTCCGGACTTGGCCGCAATAAGCGTATGATACCAAACAAGATCGTCATAATAGGGCCTGATATTTTCCGGAATCCCGCTTTTCTCTAAGGTTTTAATGAATGCATTTGTTTCTTCAAAATATTTATAGGCAAGACGGTAGATCACATACTCTTCAGGATCGACCTCTGGTATCTCTTCTTCGCCGACGCCGTCCAGATCAATACCATGTTCTTGAGCAGCTTTTTTAATCATCTTTTCTGTCCGGCTGAATATCTCTCTTAGATCATTCATGAAGATCTCAGGATCATAAGGGTCTTCGCCCTTACGGTAGTGATCTAACAACCTTTCCTGATCATCCTTGAAGACCCTGCAGTTTTCCTGTTCATCGCAGCGATCGCACCGGTAATCACAGTAGTTGAATGGTGGTGGCTTGAATTTATCATTCATATTTCAGTATATATTATCAAGGCAAGAAAGTCAATCTTTTGAGAATCACGACTCAGCACTCTCTGTTATCATCATATTCCTTAGGATCAAAGATACTAAGCTCAAGCCTGCAACCAACTTGGATATTCTTTGTGCAAGTAAGCGAGGGCATTCCTGGCCATAACTTCATCTTTCAGGTTGTTCCTGAACAGCAGGTGAACTTTGTGGATCGCCTTTGGCCTAACCGGGCTGGTTTGATGAATTTGTATGTGGAGGCCATATAATTTTACCGCTTCTTCATATTTTCCGGATCGCTCGTAGAAATTCGCGAGTCTGTACAGTGTCTTTTCCGTGAAGGATTTCAAGTACTGTTTCGCCTCTGCCTCATCACGCAAGGAGAATATGAGGTCGTCATTGTCGGCTCGCAAGGCAACATCCATGGCCCTCTCGTACATCGACCTCGCGCCTTCATCGTTGCCACTTTCATAATACAGCCGAGCCAGGATCAAAGGGGCATCATGGTTGAGATGCTCCTCGTTTATTATCTGTTGTAACAAGGGAACAGCATCAGTTACATTTTCAATATCCAGTAGTCTGCTTGCTTCTTTCATCTTTGGTGACATTTTCAATTTCTCGAAACTGTCTTCAACCATTGGTTCAATATATTTCTTCTCGATACCAAAGTATTTGAACGACGCGCCCATTCCCGCACCAAAAACAAACCCGCCGATATGGGCCCAGTACGCAGTTCCCGACTCCATGCCCCAACTTGCCCCAAGAATCTGCTGCAAGAACCATATTGGCAGAGCTATACCGGCATATACAGAGAATGTACCATAGTATGGTTTAATGAAAAGAAGAAAAAAATAAGCAAAACGAATCTTAGTTTTGAAGTGACGGATCATGAAAGCTCCCATGATCGCCGCGATGGCCCCCGAAGCGCCAATCAAGGGTACCGTGCTTTTGGGAAAAGCCAGACCGTGGAATAGACCCGCAACCAGGCCGCCAACCAAGTAGAGTCCCAGGAATACCTTCCAACTCCAATCGTCTTCGATATTACACCCGACAAGCCAGAGAAAGAGCATATTGAAAAGCAGATGAAAAAAACCCCCATGCAGGAACATGGACGAGAAAAGCTTGAAAAAGTCGAACCGGGCAGGTGTGAAACCGAATTTGTTGAATACCATCTGACCGCTCTTTTTAGTGAAATTGTCGTAGAGACGCCTCCATTGCCGGTAATCTTCGGTGCCGACCGGTATTATCTCGCCGTCAAGGATCCGCGTACGTATTTTATCGTAATCAAACTCGTTCAGCAGGGCGGGATCGGTTTCAATCAACTGGTAGGTGTAATGCACTTCTATCGCCAGCATCCTCTCGTTGATTTGATTCAATTCCGCCATCTGCCCGCCTACGACCAAGGCCGTAATGATCCAAATAAGCGAATTGACGGCAATCAACGCAATTGTAACATACGGGAGTCGCCTAACCCCCTCTTCACTGCCAACCGGAATAACGAAGAACATTAAATGGAATATAACAGAAATAGAGGAATTTGTCAACAAAAAAATCTTGACTCTGCCCCGATTCTGTGTATAATGCAAGTATGGGGTCGTAGTTCAGCCTGGCCCCATAACTTCCGAAAGTTCCGCTTTCGTGAAGTTGATGAGGGTCCCGTTTTGCAGAGGTAAAACGGGGATAGAACGCCTGCCCGTGTATTACATTAGGGGCGGCGTGGTAAGATGATGGGGTCGTAGTTCAGCCTGGTTAGAACGCCTGCCTGTCACGCAGGAGGTCGCGAGTTCAACTCTCGTCGACCCCGCTTTCTCTTCGAGAAAATGATTACATTGATTGCCTGGCGGCATCGATTACAGAAATAAAGAATTTGATTACAATGATATCCAAAATTAGACACTTTTCATATCCTGCGATATTGTCGATGATATCCTTTATCACCATTGTGATATACCTCAGTTGTGTATCTGATTCAACAACGGGAATCGGCACACCCGTATTGGTCTCGCCTCAAGATGGTTCGACAATCACTCAAAACCCGCCGCTCTTTGTCTGGCACAGCGTCGACGGCGTCGTTGGCTACAATCTGCAGGTATCTGATGACACTTTTGGAGCCCTCGATGCAATGATCATAGATATCTCTTGTCATCTGGATACCAGCTACTTGCCTTCATCCGCGTTGGGCAGTGGTTCATACTACTGGCGCGCGCAGGCAGTGGAAGGCGGTTGAGGCGGTGGAGTCGGGGATTGGTCTGATCCCTTCAATTTTGTAGTACCCTAATAAACTTTTCTCACCATAACCCCAACTTATACAAGTATGTTATTAACTACGTTTCGATATGTTCAACGCAAAAACATCTTTTCACTGCTTAAGCTGTCTTACAATTTCCTTGACCAATTCACTGGAATTTTGTGCGGCATGAACAACAAAGGACTGAAAATCAACGTCAGCATTCTCGTTGGCCAAGTCGCTGAGTGAACGGATGATCAAGAACGGTATATCATATGCGGCACAAATCTGAGCTACTGCTGCGCCCTCCATTTCAACACAATCGGCATTGAAAACCCGCGCGATCCAGAGACGCTTTGCCTCGCTCGATATGAACTGATCGCCGGTCGCGATACGGCCAAGGACGACCCGCGGCATCTCGCCTCTCATTCCCGATATGGCAGGCACGCGAACGAACTCGACCTTCTCCGCGGCATTGAGAGCGAGACCGATAAGAAGACTATCTGCGGAAAAACCTACGGTGTCAAAAGGAACAAAGCTGTCAGGCAGGATCTGTCCAAAATCATGCTGTATGACATCCTTCGATATGACGATATCGCCCACGTCGAGTGTGGGGTTTATGCCTCCTGCAACTCCGGTAAAGACAATCATATCAACACCATAACGCATGATCAATGTCTGCGCGGTTTGAGCAGACGCCACCTTGCCAACACCTGCCTTGACAAGGACGCATGGTGAGTCAAAGATCCTGCCGATCTTGTAGGTCTTCCTTCCTATAGTGTCCACCCTATCGACAATCATAGCATCGTCGATCGACTCTACTTCCACTTCCATGGCACCCATGATGCCGATAGATCTTGCCTCTTGTGTCACAAGCAAACAAATCAAGAAGGCTATCATAAAACCTCCAATTTAGGCCGCTGTCTGACAGCGAGTTGCCGTCATCGACGAAAAGTATGTTCCATCAAGATTCCGTATTCAACCAACTTGTGTATACGCACAATCATCCGCTCCATTGACAATTCGACATATGCAAACGTCGGAGGGAATCCCCTTTTATCTTCATTTTTCATGTGCCCAGGATTCACAAAGATGACACCACCATCCTCTTTTATTTCAGGCACGTGAGTGTGGCCAAAGAACACCGCATCGGCGCGCCGGCCATTAATGATGTCTTCGGGTTTGAGATCCCCGGGCAAGTCATTCGGATGGGACGCAACAGTATGTGTCAAGAGCACTCGCCAGCCAACAATATTCTTTATGAGCCGGTTCGGTATCTTCTTGTCCGCATAGACTTCGCTGAATACACCCGGAACGCGCACGAAATCATGCTCTCCTGTCTCATCTGGGTCAGTATAGTCATCGCCCAGGTGAATGAACAAACTGGCACCCTGCCCTTTGAGAAAATCCAGCGCCCTGCTCAAGTTCTTGATATGCTTATGCGTATCACTGACGACTCCCAATTTCAACATTCCGCGCTCCTCTAAGCCAGAAAAATTGAAGAGATTAATAATAGAACAAATATGATCGCGGTTGGCATGATGAGAAGTTTCAAAAAATCTTTCATTGGCACGCTGAAATATTCTATCGACACTCCGACGCACGGATGCACTGGTGAGATCACGTAACCAAAGAAGATGCTAGAATAGATCGTGGCAAAAGCGACCGGCGTAATGACGCCGTACGTCAGATACACGGGCAGGATTATCGACGAAGGCAAAATCACCCTCCCGGTCGCTACACCCAATACAAAACCGGTGACAACGCACAGGGTCAACGGCGGCAGGGGGATCGAGCCAATTAGAATTGCTGCGTTTGATGCTTTGAAAATATTCAAAAAAATGAACATTCCGATAATAATCAACGTGAAATTCCAGGGCTTCATCTTACGTGCGATACTTAATAAATCCAATCTGTATTTGCTGACAACGACGGAGACAATCAGGGCAGTAGCTACTCCGGTCAAAGTAGCCAATTCTTGCACGGGTAGAGACAAAAATCTTTTGAGTGAAAAATCCAGCACCGGCGCAATCAGTACGATGCAGAGAGGAATCAACAAACCTTTCAGTGAAAAAGGATTTTCGTAATCAATACGCCCGTGCACTTTGCGTAATAGAAATATATAGCCCAGGATCAGTGCAAAAAAGAATGTCGGCAACAGATAGAGTGCGGCACTATATACATTCAGATTGGCTATTTTTGCCGATGCGATAAGTGCGGAACTGAGCGGGTAGATCAAGACGAACAGATGCCGAAACCAGTCGTTTATTGCCACCTTTAGATCATCTCTTACACCGACACCTCCTTTCTCGAGGATCGGGGCCGAAAGCAATGCGCCGCCCGGCATCGGCAGCAGGCCCATCATCGCCGGAGCAAGAGCCATTACTCCCTTCTTGCCGATACGCAGATTGTTCACGAGATCATCCATACGTCCGCTCTCCTTCATCGTACCACCGATCATCGGGATGAAACCCATGGCAAAACCGAGCAGCAACACAGAGGGATCAACTATGGTCTGCCCGATCAGTTGAGCTGTCATCTGAAGCGGCAGAGTAAATAAACCCAGTATGAGTGCTCCGCAAAGCAGAGCAAGGGGCAAACTGCGGCGCGCTACCAGCAGAATAGCTGACAGTGATACAATGAAACCTATCCAGGTCAGCATATCGCCTATTGTTCCTTAAGTGTTTGTAGTGACATCTCGGTATACGGGAAAGAGTTAAAGAAGTAATTCGGCAATCTGTACTGCATTGAGTGCCGAGCCTTTACGCAGGTTGTCAGTCGCGATCCAAAGCGCCAGGCCATTCTCAAAAACCTTGTCATGCCTTATGCGCCCAACAAAAACATCATCCTTGCCAACGACATTTTCCGGCATAGGATATTCCTCATCGCGATCCATGATCTCTACGCCCGGAGCCTTTCTCAGTAATTTCCTTGCTTCGGTGACCGTGATATGATCTTCAAAACCTGCACAGACGGCCATGCTGCTGCCACGGCGCACTGGAACCCAGACCGCAGTCACCCCAATCTGGATCTCGTCGGTTTTGAGCATGTTCAACACTTCTCTGGCGATTACGCCTTCCTCCTCAGTATCACCATGACCCGTAAAATCTCCGACCTGCGGTATCAAATTACTGCCTATCGTATAAGGAAAAACACTATCCTCGGATTTGCAGGCATCGCTCCCAACTGCAAGGTACTCGTATTCGTATGACAATTCTGCAAGCGCATCACGTCCAAGATCCGAAATCGCCATAAAGGCGGTTGCATGCAGACACTTCAGTCCATGCTTTTTGTGCAGAGGATAAGTCGCCACGAGCAATTGTATGGTCATCGGACTCGGGTTTGAAATCAGCGATTTCTCACCTTTTACACCATCCGGGTTCACCTCTGGGATTACCTGGGCGACTCCACCCGCAAAATTAAAGGCCCTTGAACAGTCAATGACTACGGCTTTTTCCTTGAATTTTGAAACCGCGGCGCGAGTATTTACTTTATCGAGACAACAAAATACTACATCAACCTTATCCAGAAACGTGTCATAGTCGCGGAGGACTTCGAATTGTCTATCTTTGAAGACAATCGTTTCCACGCAATTATCAGCCGGGCTCATGAAATAAAGATCTGCAGCAGGGTAGTCACGCTGCTGTAGGATCCTGATCAACTCCGTGCCGATCAGGCTATCACTACCCAACACCGCAATATTTTTCATGGACCAATTATAGCGTAATGGAGTAGCAAGTCAATATGAACAAATTCTGGATTAAATTTAATGAATAGAACTAACGGTCTTCGCGATTCTCAGGCCACGCTACTATGGAACCAGTCTCTGTAATATAGGGTGCCGATTCAGGAAAATCCTGCCTCGACAGCCGCGCCATTAATCGTGCTGCGTTATGCTGCTCATCGATCACGAGTGAACGATCAGGTTTCTGAAGCGCCGAGACGATCTCTCCGCGCATCAATACGCCCGTCGAATCGACCACGATTCTTAGCATTGGAGCGTAGCCCCGTTCCTCACCTATGTTGAATCCCCATGTACAAAAATTCCCCAGGCTGTAGGCGATCAGCCTGCTATTATAGATTTCTATCGCGCGCGGCACATGTGGCCCATGCCCCCACACGAAATCGGCGCCACTATCGACCACGGCCCTTGAAAACTCAACGACGTTACCGCGCGGTTGACCCAGAAAATACTCGAAGGTATCGCGCGTGTGAAGATATCCCAAACCTTCGCCACCACCGTGGAACGAGACAATAACGACATCGTTTGCTCTTGCCAAGCGTGCCACCTTGCGCTGAGCTCCAATGATATCTGTTATTACGTCAGCACCGGGTGAGGTGGCAAAGCACGCGATGGCAATGTTCACGCCATTTATCTCAAAGCGGCCGATCTCGCCACCAAATCCGCCACATACAATACCACACGCAGCCAATTCCTGTTTGCTAGATTCAACTCCATGCGGGCCGAAATCGTTCATGTGATTATTAGCCAGGTTCATGAAATCAAAACCTGCTTCGCTAAGATGCCACGCGTAAGAAGGCGGGGTCCTGAAGGCGTACACTTTCCCTTTTTCGGTCTTCTTTGCACATACCCCTCCATCCATTATGACGCCTTCAAGATTGCCGATTGTCAAATCACCCGAACTGAGAATGTCGGCAACGTCTTCATACAGATCTTTACCATCATTCGGAGGAAGCATATTCACTGGATAATTCGAGCCCATCATGATATCGCCCACGGCAACGATCGTGAGCGAATCGCTAATGCCGGCAGAAAGGAGCAGCAATAGTATTAAAATGGAATGAATCTGCGTTCGGCTAGTCAAAAATTACTTCTGAGTTACTTATGTATTTGTATGGATTTATCTTCATCCCCGACACGCGCACTTCATAATGCAGGTGCGGAGAAATCGACCGGCCGGTCGAACCGACCCTGGCAAGTACCTGGCCGCGTTTTACGGGTTCATTCTGTCGGACGAGGATCTGCTGGCAGTGCGCGTAGGCGGTCTTGAAGCCAAATCCGTGGTCGACTATCACAGTCCAGCCATAGCCACTAACCCACCCTGCATAACTGACAAACCCATCTGCTGTTGCAGATATTCTCGTCCACCTTGGGGCGCCGATATCAACACCCCAGTGCATGCGTACATTGCCGTCAATGGGATCGACCCGATAACCATAGCCTGAGCATATCCGGCAGCCAGGAAGTGGATGCACTGAAGGAGTGTGCGACCAAAGGTACATGTTATCTTCGATTTGATCTTGAATATCCTGCAGGCTCGTTTGACGGAGGTAGTACTTTCCCTTCAATACATCGACTGACTCGTAGATCTCATTAATGATACGCTCGGTGCTCCTGTTGGCGATCTGAGGACGGTATTCATTCTGTTTGCCACCGATACCCATTGACCAGATATCAGGATGAATATGGGCCATCTGCCAGTATGTGCGCTCGCGGTTATCCTGCGAGATATGCTGGTCAAAAGAATCCTGGGCTCTTTTCAAGAAGATATTTATCGAATCAAGTCTTGCGACAAGACTCCTATTCTCCCTCTCTACTCTGGTAAGATGTATTCTCACGAATGTGCGTCGAGTGCTGTTGACGAATAAAACGATCGTCGAAATCGTGGCCGTGACAAGGAATCCGGCAAGGATGTATATGAGAACCATGGGCAGTCTAAGATTCCTGAGGAAATTGTGCTTCTGGGATACAAAAATGACCTCGAGACGGTTCTCCATTATGAGATTATATGCAGAAATGTGTTTTTGTCAATAACCTAATATTCTCGAACCATCTCCGAGAGAGATCAATTCATGGCAGCAACTGAACCGGCAAACCTCAATGCGAAAAAAGCAAATTCCACGTGATTTCGGTAGAAATCTCCAGAGATTCAACGCCAGGCAGTTGACAAAGCAGAAACTGAGGCTATAATATGCCCATGCAAGATGTGGTGCACGTCGCGATCATCATGGATGGAAACGGCCGCTGGGCAAGGAAACGCGGCCTGCCCAGGGTCATCGGCCACCGCCAGGGGGTGGAATCAGTAAGGGCAATAGTCAAAACCTCAACTGACATCGGTTTGAAATACCTGACCCTGTATACCTTTTCAACTGAGAACTGGCACCGTCCAGCCGAAGAAGTCCAGACCCTGATGAACATGCTTGAGGAGATGCTCGTAAAGGAAACTCCTGAGTTGAACAAGAATAATGTCCGCATCAATGCTATTGGCCGTCTGGATGTTCTGTCTGAGAATGCACGCCGTGCTCTGCAAGAATCACTCGATACGACGAAAAATAACAAAGGGCTTGTCATGACGCTCTGCCTCAACTACGGCAGCCGCGGGGAAATAGTCGATGCCGTTAAAAAAATAATCGAAAAAGATCGACTAGACACCATCGATCTGGCAAAGTTCAGCGAAGAAGAATTCGCCACTTTCCTTTATGACCCGTCCTTGCCCGAACCAGATTTGATGGTCCGTACGGGCGCGCAGAAGCGCGAGCGCATCTCCAATTTTCTGCTCTGGCAACTCGCTTACACAGAAATATACTTTACCAAAACCCTGTGGCCTGATTTTCGCGAAAAGGAGTATCTTGCGGCCATTGAATCATTCAAACAAAGGGAGCGTCTCTTTGGCCGTGTCTGACCTCAAAAAGCGAATCCTGACCGCCACAGTTCTGCTTGCCATCATCCTCTTTATTTTCTGGATAGACGGGATCTTCCTGCCTGTTTTCATGCTTGTATTTTTCACCTTTGCCGGCAATGAATATCTGGGTTTCTGGCATCGGAAAGAAATATACCCTCAACCGCTTGCCGTTTTTTTGCCAATATACGCGATAATTATCCTTGTCCACTACGAAGCGCCGTTCCTTCTCCCGATTTTCATCATTTTCATTTTTGTCTGTTCCCTGTATATCGTGCGTTTCCCGGGTGCCGACCGTGCCCAGAATTTCCTTACCGAAGTGGCCGCGGTTTTTTTTGGAACAGTCTACCTGTCGATTCTACCCGCTACCATCATCCTGCTGCGCAAGATTAGCTTTGAGGTTTGTTTGATGCCGTTCATCCTGACCTGGCTATATGACACATTTGCATACTTTGTAGGTAGTGCAATGGGCAAGCATCGGCTTGCTCCAAGAATCAGCCCAAAGAAGACGTGGGAAGGAACCCTCTTCGCCTTTCCTCTCACATTCCCCTTCACCCTTCTTCTGAGCAGATTTTGGTATGCTGATTTCACTCTGATCGATTCCATCATGATCACAATTGGCATTGGTATTCTTGGCACCATGGGGGACCTCTTTGAGTCGGGAATGAAACGCGGGGTCGGGCTCAAAGATGCTTCAAACGCATTCCCCGGGCATGGTGGTTTTCTCGACCGCATTGATTCCCTTGTACTGAGCATACCTTTCTTCTATATCTATTTAATAGCGACGGCATGACCGAGAAAAATCCACTGGCCGACCGGATGCGCCCGGAGAACTTCGAGGAAGTTCTAGGGCAAGATCATTTGCTGGGCAGTGGACGGCCGATAACTCGGCAGATCGAGGAAAAAAGATTGTTCTCAATGGTTCTTTTCGGACCACCGGGCAGCGGGAAGACCACAATCGCACGGCTCCTCGCTCAGAAATTTGAAGCCGATTTTGTGTCTTTTTCAGCTGCCACGAGTGGAATAGTTGAGATCAGAAAATTCATGGGGGAAGCAGCCAAGCGCAAGCAATTATATAATCGCGAGACAATAATCTTCATCGATGAAATACATCGCTTCAACCGGGCACAACAGGACGCTTTTCTGCCTTATCTGGAAAAAGGCACGATCACGCTGATCGGCGCGACAACCGAAAATCCTTCTTTCGAACTCAATTCCAGCCTGATCTCGAGAGTCAAGGTCTATATGCTGCATCCGCTATCGTTCGACGATATAAAATCCATACTGAGAAAAGCCCTCGATTCTGAACGCGGGCTCTCTAACGCATTGACGGTCGAAGATAGTGCACTCGATTTCATCGCGAACATTTCAGACGGTGATGCCCGTGTTGCATTGAACGCACTGGAACTCTCGGCCCTCGCATCAAGGCAGAAGAACGTTGACCTGAAAACGGTCGAAGAAGTGGTGCAGCGTAAAGCACTGCGCTATGACAAAAGCGGTGAAGAACACTACAATCTGATCTCTGCTTTGCACAAATCCTTACGCGGCTCAGACCCTGATGCCGGCCTTTACTGGCTCGCGCGAATGCTTGAAGCCGGTGAAGATCCTCTCTACATTGCACGGCGGCTCGTCCGCTTCGCGGTTGAGGATATCGGTATTGCCGACTCCCAGGCACTGTTGATCGCAATTGCCGCAAAGGACGCAATCCATTTCATTGGCCGGCCCGAGGGAGATCTCGCCCTGGCTGAATGTGTTGCATACCTTGCGGGTGCGCCTAAGAACAACAACCTTTACATGGCATACGCAGAGGCCAAAAAAGATGCTCTGGAAACACAAGCCGAACCAGTTCCCATGCACATTCGAAACGCTCCCACCAACTTGATGAAAAAACTGGGTTATGGTAAAGGCTACAAATACCCCCACGATTACCCGGATGCAAAAGTAGACCAAGAGTATATGCCGGACAAACTCAAGAACAAGAAGTATCTCAAAGAATAACCGACATTCATGCGCAATGATTATGATGTAATCGTAATCGGCGCCGGCCCGGCCGGTTCAGCAGCGGCTGCAGCCGCGTCGGAAAGAGGCCTCTCCGTGCTGATGATGGAAGAACATGACACGATAGGTCAACCCCTTGCATGTGCCGAAGGTCTGTCAAGGAGCACGATCAAAGGATATCTGGAAATACAACCAGAGTGGATCTCGCAGGAACTTTCTGGTTCGATCGTCAGAGGGCCGAAGGGCAGAGAATTTACCATGAAATACCCCAACGTTGGCTGGGTGCTCAATAGAAAAGCATTTGACCCGGCGCTTGCACAAATTGCTGAAGAAAAGGGCACCGTAATAAAGAAATCTACAAAAGCAATTGGCGTGCAGGGAAATGAAGTGGTCGCGAACGAGAACGGCACCACGAAAAACTATTGTTTCAAGTATCTCATCGGTGCGGACGGCATTGTTTCGAATGTTGGCCGCTGGATGGGCATTGATACGCGCATGAATCTGGACGAGATCGAAATCTGTGCCGAGTATCTTTTGAACAACATTAACATAGAAACCGGCTATGCGCATCTGATCTTCGGAAGCAGCTATGCGCCAGGCGGATACGCGTGGATCTTTCCTAAATCAAAGAATTCGGCAAATGTAGGATTGGGTGTGTCACCTTTGAGCACGAGAGAGAAGCCCAAGATGCTGCTCGACCGCTGGGTAGAGCGAGAATTCCCGGATGCAACTGTCGAAGAAAGCGTCTTCAGCGGGGTACCGGCAAAGGTCTTGAGGACCTTTTCAGGTGGAAATTTCTGCCTTGTAGGAGACGCCGCGCGTTTTACTGATCCGCTGAGCGGCGGTGGTATCGCCAATGGCATCAAATCCGGCACCATTGCGGGTCGCAACGCGGCGGACATCATCAGGGGCCGAAAGAATCGTCTGCAATCCGAGATGCGAGCAGCGGTCCTGGATGAGGTTGTATGGCACAAACGCGTGCAAAATGTCTATTCAAAACTGGATGACAGGGACCTGCAGAAGATTTTCGACATTGGTGAAAAAATCTTCCGCGGGAAGACGGTCAAGGATATCAATACGCGACACCTTGTACGACAGATACTGCTTGCGTCACCGCACCTGCTGGGTTTGGGATTCAGACTACTGCTATAAAATACTACACCGAAGCAGCAACCGGTATTTCGCTATTTTTCTTTTTCCTTGTCCGGTTCTTTCTTCTCTCTCTGGGGTATTTCCGGCTGTTTCTTTCTTGTTTGTTCGACCTTCTTCTTGTCGATCAACTCTTTGTATTTTGATTTCTTTGTCTTGATGTTCTGAAAATCATCTTCACGACGGTCGTTCACGCCATTCGAATTAGAATCCTGGAATCTATCCTGTTCCCGATCATTCCTCTGGATGACGTTCGCGCTCTGTGTCCGTGTATCGCGTGAACTGGTCCGTGCAGAAGGCTGCTTTGTATCTACCTTCACCGCCGGATTTTTCTCTTCTTCTGAATTAACCTGACGTGGAACCTGCTCGATCGCGAGGAGCATGCTCGTCAGGAATAAAAGTAACATAAATCTCTTCATTTTGTACCTCGCAAAATTATAGGCATATCATTCAACATGTCAACACCCATTCAGAGTTTAACATGAACCTTGCGCTTCTCGCCCGGATTCAATGATACGGTGCGCTTCAAGGTCCGATACCCTGCCTTCTTGACTTCGACCAAGTATTCACCGGGTTTCAGTACTATAGCCCGTGGTGACTCACCGGCATACTCTCTGTCCCCTGATTCGGTTTCTGTCACGTAGATCAGACAGCGGGGTGGAACCGTAACGATTATCAATTCAGCAGGTTCAGGTTCCTTGATTTCAATGTCCATGACCTCGGTAACAATATCCGGGCCCTCGTCATTCAGCTCCGGCAGCCTGCTGGTCGATGCTACCACGATGATCGTCTCGACCCCGGCAGGTCCGGTCACCCGATAATCATAGTCTGCATAATCCGGAGGCAATTGATATACTTGTCCGCCCCTTACCCAACCGTTGTCCTCTTCCGGGGGGAAGAGCCGAGTCACTCCTCCCCCCTGTTCTATATTGTATACTGCAAGATAGCATGATTGGTTTGCGGAGAAGTATATCGTCAACAAGTCACCCGGGCTGTAAGGTGCACCCTCGTGGTCGGTCCAGAGTGATACTTCGAGCGGTGCACCCGCAGTAATTAGCGACATCAGAAGAGCAAAGAACATGCCTACCTCACGTTCTCCGTAGAATAGAACCGGTCATCACGCGGATTGCGCGATACGCTCGGTTGACGGTCCTGTGGTCTTTGGGATTGAGGCGTGCTCTTTCGATTATCAACCCTCGGTTTCTCGACCTTTTCCTCTTTACGGTCGGGAGTCCTGGCCTCGGCATCCGGACGTCCAGGTGACTTTTCAACGCTCGGCGACCTGGGCCGCTCTTCCTGCTTGTCTGTACGCTCAACCTGTTGTCCAGACCGGCCCGGAGCAACGGGCTGGCTCGTTCGCTGACTCTTACTTTCCTTCTGAATACGCGATGGCGTCTCAACGCGCGTCTGCTCTCTCGGTGTATTCGTCTTTGTATTCTTGCTCTCGCTCTGCACGCGCGTCTGGCTGCCTGGATCTGTCCTTGCGTTATTTAGCCTCGTGTCGTTTGTCCTGGCAATGGGTTTCTCCCGCTTTGCCAGTTCGTTGATATCAATGTGCATATCCTCAATGCCGTGCTCCCGGTTCTTGGTAGCGATCTCCCGGTTGGCCTGCTTCACATAGTTCGTTCGCATCCTCTCGAGGTTGCCACTGTGCTGTTCTCTCTCAACACGGGCAAAGAGCTCAGGATCATTCTGCCTGGCCAGGTTCATGACCTGATTTTCCTGATAAGGCAGGTTGATCTCACGCGGCGGTTTCTCAGGAAGATATATGCCACTCGTCCTTGCCTTTACCCGCAGCACATTGTATGAATAGGGCAAGCGGTAGCGCACATACTGACCGTAGCGCGGCCTGTACCACCACGTACCGTGATCATACCACACGACGTAGAATCCAGCATAGAAGAAATCAGGATGGAAGTGATGGCACCAGTAGCATCGCGCCCAGTACCAGTCCCACCACCATGGATACCACCATACGAAGCGCACACAATAATATCCGTACGGCATGTATACCCAATAACCGTCATACCAGTAATCATTGTACCAGTATTCGTCATAATAACCGGGTTCGTAATAATCGTAAGAGTAGTAGATATTGGTTATGTTATCGGCGAACATCGGTATAACGGCAAGGAACAATAAAAGAAATAATGAACGTTTCATCTTAGCCTCCTTGGTTCATTACTAATTCTGGGTTATTGATATCAGTCTGGTAAGCCCAGTCGAAAATCACCGAGTACGTACCCAAAGCGGTTACACGGAATTTTGCATAGTGATAGTCCCATGTATGCATTATGTAGGTATGTCCCGGTATTGCCTCAACTTTGCCGGTTGCAGACCAGCCCTGCTGAGGCGCGTAGGTTATTTCGTCGAATGACGAAGTATAACCGAAATCCTGTATCAAACCGACCGGATGTCCGACGTAGAAACAATAGGCCTGCTCGACTTCATCATAACCGTAGTAGAAGTCACAGGTCGGGTAATCAAATGGAACGATACTGTAGGCACTGAATTTCCAACCGGCATAATCCGGGTAGATCGTGTAGTCAAAAATCTGCTCATCGAAACCTTCGGGCCGTGGTGTATCATAGACGATTTCGTATGAGAACTCGCTCTCGTTGCCATCATAGTCAAAAGACGTCACCGCGTAGTAGTATGTCTGGCCATTGATCAACCCGTAGTCAAGGAAGTAATCGAGATTGGTCTCGCCGATCTCGTAGTATAGACCAAAGGGCTCGAGACTTCGGTAAATCCGGTAGCCGGCAAGATCATGCTCTGTATTCTGATACCAGACGAGCAGGACTTCTTCGTCGCCGGTTATCGACCTCAAACCTCTGGGTACTGCGGGTGGTTCGTTATCAACGCCTTCAAATGAACAACCGGCGAGTCCCATGAGGCCGCTAATTACAATCACGTTTAGGAAGATTTTTATTCTTTTCATCATTCACCTCTGCCCTATATAATAGCATATACTGTGCCAGGTGAAAGTGATGAAATTACGAACCAAATACAGATATTCATGCACAAAACTTGTGCACCGTGCACAAAACTTGTGCACTGGGGACAGGCCCCTACTTATGTGCTTTCTGCGTTAGACGATTGCCCGCAAGCAGTCTATTGATGCATTCGGGACACTTGATTGTGTTTTCATCGAAAAGTCTAGAAGGTGGAATCCACGCCGCGCTTTTCTACGGAACCTATCCCCGCGAGGTTATCGGATGCCGAAAACTCTAAGCAGAAAGGTGAGCCGTCCGATGAGCAATGAGATCCTTGCCATCACCGTGTAGCCAAACGACGCACCGAACCCGATCATTAAAAACATTACACCAATCTTGGAACCTACTTTCAACACACCTTTGTGTTCACGTGAGAAATAGAAAAATAGCAATGCACACACCACACCGACAAAAATCATAATATTGTTGATTGATTGACCAACTGTCTCTGACGTATCATTACCTATTAAAACTAATGGCCTCAACGTTGCCTGGATCTGCGGGATAATGTAACCTTGAACTTGGGCAGTGAGGGCGAGACCGGCAGCAATGCCAACCGTAAAGGCTATTGGCCACCGGGAGATCCAAGCAGCACCCGGAAGCCACCGCATGATCATCATCAAACCAAATATTGCCGGTATAACGAGGATCCACTTCTCTATGCCCGTTTGCCGAAGGAACTCGTCGACCAACATGGGTTTCACATCAAAGGCCCAAATATAGATCACCCAGTAGCCGGCCGATACACCGACAAACAGATTTTCGGCAAATTTGTAAAACGGGTTATCACGGTACAGAAAAGAAAAAATGGCAATGGTCAGGCCAGCAGCTATCCATGTACCAAGCAAATTCATTTCTTCCTCCTCGAGAGAAAGTAGCCTATATTACCAAAAACAATGAAAGCAAGGATCAAGAGGTGCGCCATGGATTGAGCCGGCATGCCAAATGCAGCAGTATCCGGGTGCCCAACGAGCGTCTCGTATTCGGCCGCACCCTGCAGGCCGCCGATGATACCTGTAGTCTGTCCTGACTGGAGATATGGATACAGACTCGGTGCCATGACACCAGTAACACAGGCGAACATACGCACGCCGAATCTCGACACCACATACTGGATCCAATATTCGGCTGTCTGGCCGTGCGCAAAATCAACGATCAATGCAATGTCGCTATAGTTGTGAACATCTTTCATTATCGGGAAGTTATCCACGGGCACGCCCTTGTAATCTACCGCGAAGAAATCTCTTATTTCACGCCCGATCCCAATCATTACTGCCGTGTAACCGGGCCGATAGCCGAGGTTGATATAATCCTCACCATATACAGCATTGCACTCCTGCGTTATCAAATCCAGATCAAACTGGGCAAGCGGAAGACCAATAGCCAGGTGCCCAGTGTAGATGACCTTCAGCTTCTTGCGGAAACACTGACGCAGAAACGAGCGGAACATCGGCGTCAATTCTGGCGCGCTGGTCGCATCGTAGTCGATGGAAGCCAATACGACCGAACCCTCAGGAAGATTCTCGATTGTCTCGTAGGCTGACCTGACTTCACTACTGATCCTTATCGGCATCTTCAATTTCAATACTATCGGTATTGCCACAACCAATCCGACTGCAAGGTATATTATTCTTCGATCGATATTGGCGAGTCTGTCGAACAGTCTCATGAAACCTTCTATGTCAGGTATGTCCGTTCTATGCCAAGAATAATTCGCAGAGACATCACCACCCCACCCAGGTACACGCCGATCTGGATACCACGTTTGGCCGCAAGCTGTGGTATGTTAAGAAGCCAATCTGAAAATACTGGAAGTTGGTCCCATATCATCTTGCCGACGGGTACCCGACCAAGCATGACGATCGCGGCAGCAACGAGAAGAAGAGTTGCTTCAAAAGTCCTTGCACGGAAAGCCCGATAGGCAGCCGAGGAAATGAAGAAAGCAAGGAGCGCAAACATTGTTGCCTGAAGCGGTACGATCATATGTATATACGTGTACATAAAAGCGGAACGCAACTCGAAGGGCGTGTCATACTTGAACCAAGATTGAAATCCCGTTACAAGAACCAGTACAAGACCAAAGAGCAAGACGTAGCTGTATTGCCAACCCTGCTTACGTTGTCGGATTTTCTTGACATTGTATTTGACGAGACTATCCAAGCCCAAGATCATTGTGAAACCCGCAAGAATGGCGTACCAGATGAGGAAACGCTGTTGTAAACCCCCCAATGGTGGATGTGGAACAAAAAAAGCAACGACGCATAATACGCCGGTCAGAAACGTTATGATGATTGGAATCTCTCGCTTCATCAATACTCCTTCTTAGAAAGTATTAAACCATTGCACGATGTTTAAGAAAAGAACATGAAGGCTATCAACATTGAATAAATGCTGCAACAGGACGTCAAGTGTGCCCAGGAACGTGCCGAAGATCAAGAATACAAGGATTATTGCCTTGGTAAAATCCTCACCCTTCAAGCTCCCCAACATCTGCGGTTCAGGTCTGAGATAACATGATGCAGCATACATTTCCTCCCCGATAAGTGTATAATCACATGCGACAACAAAAAATGGTACCTGTTCAACCGAAGTGGTACCTGCAATCTGAATGGCTCCAACCGAATGGCCGGTCTCAGCCAAAATCAAAGATTCCGCATAGAAATAGCCCTGCCAGAAAACGGCACCCGGCTTCTCTCTCAGCACCATACCATCAACACCAGCGGCGTAGCCAAATTGGTCAGCAGTGAGGAATGCGATGTCTCGTTCATCATAAAGGTCGGGTCGTCCTTTTTCCGAATAAGCCTGCTTGACAGTTTCCTGAGCAGCTGACATCACCAGAGGATCATACTGCGGAACTAGCAGACGCGTCGAATACTCTGCACATTTCTGGGCGACGCGATGAAGAATGGATAGCGAAGCGATCGTCCAGACTTCATTGAGATAGCCCAACCCAAATGAATATAGTATGGGTCTGCCCATTTCTGTTGAGCGACCTACGGCATCGTCTATCGCATCTAATCCAGCTATCTTACGAACAAACAGCTTGTCACCGGCGTGTGCACGACGTATGTAGTAAACAACGAGAACCGAAACCAACAAGGTAACCACCAAAACGTTCATCCGCTGCGTATTGAACCACTGAGCTCTCGATACAACAGGTCCAATAATCGGCGAGTCTTGATGGCCGGACCCGGTCTGGGTTCTTATGAAGTAGAAATATTCTTTACCGTCTCTTGTGTCGCTGTTATCCTCAAAACTTGTCACACCCGGAGCGGCAGAACCAATATTCTTGAATTCTTCGGTCAAGGATTCACTGCGATATACAAAATAGCCCTGGAATATACCCACTTTTCCGGAGTCGGCCAGCGACAGTTCCCAAGTTATTGTGATCGAATTACCTTCATCATTGGGTGTGTCGTATGCTTGTACATCACTCGGCGACTGAGCAAAGAGACCTAAGATGACGAACAGGTGGACTATATTTCCTCCTTAAATGGCGATCTTTCAGATGAAAAGTAACGCAAGCCCGTCTATTCTACACAAAAAAAGGAATTTGTCGAGAGGGAAAAAAACGAACAAAACCAACCTGTCACAGACACTTTCGATTGTATACTCTCAAAAGGTCCAACACACGTAAGAACGCGAAGATGCGGGACTCCTTGCACTGACCAGGGTACAAGGCGAGAGCCGTTACTAGAGTTTCGCAAGCCGTTTCTCGAAATCAACGACAACATATTTCTTGCCTTTTTTCACAATCTTATGCCCCTCCTGTCGCAGAAGCTTCTTCTGCACGTCGACGCCACCCGGGTACTTTTCATTGATGACGCCACCTGTTTTGAGTGTCCGCCAGTAAGGTGTGATACGCTTTTTCCCTGCCCGCCAATCTTCATGCGCGGCATGTGCGGCGACCCAGGCAAATATTCCACACGTGATCGGACAGCCGATCGTAGCCTTGTATTTCTTGGCCATATAGTCGCGTATGTCATTTATCGTGATCAATTTTCCCTTGGGTACCTTTTTCATGACTTCATCGACTTCTACTGGAGCCGGGATGACCAATGTACCACTTCCCCACTTCTTGCCAATCTTGTCATTTATCTCGATTACTTTGGGCAAACCCTTACTATCGTGCAGTTTCTCATGCCATGATCTGCGTTTCTTAGGCATGCATTCCCCCTATACGGATACTAATTCAATTCGATACTAACAGGATAGCTTATTTCTCCAAGTATTGTAGTGACATACGCTCGCGCGTCGATACGATAGGCTGCCGAACCCAATCTCATTGCCTCAGCCAATGCCTGTCCGATTGCATTGTATTCAAGGGTGATCGTTGTGGTGAATTGTTCAGACTTCTTGGCTTCAACCGTAACCTTGTTGCCGGTCGTACCCGTGAAGACCTGCGTGTTATTCGCGAAAAAAGTATAGACAAACTTGTCGAGCACCGCATCAACATTGTTGGGGTTATCGACCTTTATATCGAAATCCAGTTTGAGATTATTGAATGTAAAAGAATATGGTTTTACTGAGATTAGTGAGAACTTGCATTCTTTTATTGCCAGACGTTCCTTTATGCTGGCACACGAAAGGACCAAAGATAGCAGAACTGTAAGAACTAGTATTCTCTTCATGGATTAATATAACAACACCTGTACAAAAGTCAACAATTTAATCCTCGATCGTTTGATAAATCAAACAACTACATAACACTGCAGTGGGTCGATTCATCGGGGAGTACGTAGGGCAGGGCTTTCGCCTGCGGAGAAGTCACGAACGTAAAACATTGACCTTGTAATTCGGAAAAACTCGCATATAATTCGCTCCAAACTATGAACCATACCAGTGACTTTATTCACAAAGACTTAATCTATGAAGTGCCCGCGGCAAAGGCAGAGGAGTTGTTCCGGTTCGTCGGCGCGACGCTCAAGGAAAAGAACCACATAGAGAATATCGAAGGGCTCGTTGAAGAATTACTGGCACGCGAACAAAAGGGGTCAACCGGCGTCGGCGACGGCATAGCAATCCCCCACGCCTTCATCACCGGACTATCTAAACCTGTTGTCATCACGCTGCTGCTTGATAAAGGCATCGATTTCAGCGCCGCCGACGGCGCACCGGTAAAGGTCCTATTTTTCGTCCTTGCTCCGGAGAACCAGCGAGAAACATACCTGAAGATCCTTGGCCGCCTCGCAACAATCTTGCACAATCCAGAAACCAAAAAGCAACTTCTGGGCGCGCGAACAAGTCATGATGCATACCGTACGCTGGTACAACCGCGGGTCACCAATTTCTTCTACAATAACCGCAGATATTTTTACCTCCTGGGGATCATTCTTGGCGCCTATTTGTTTGCTGCTTATTTCGTCCCCAGAATTTCGATCGCACCGACTCAGAGCGCAATCGCTCTGGATTATCTTCGTTTCAATGAAACACCCTGGGTGACCAAGCAAATTGTGACATTCACTATCTTCTTCACGATCGGCGTCGGCACGCTGCTCTTCTGGCAATACCGGGTGGCCATTGCCGCAACGGCGCTAGGAATACTACTTTTTACAGGTGTTATGGACCTCGACACGACGGTCCGGTTCATGAGCATTCCAACAATACTCTTCATTATTTCAATGATGGTTGTCGTCGCCTGGCTCGACAGCAACGGCGTGTTCAAATTTGTCATTACCAAGGTCATGAAGAAGATCGGCCCAAGACCCCGCACCCTTTATATCTTTCTTCTCCTTTTATCGGTCATCCTTGGCGGGCTTACCGGCGAGGTCAGCGGGATCATTGTGACAACCACGCTTGCTATCGGCTTAGCCAAGCGTTTCCGCATTGAGCCATTTCCTTATGTGATCGGTCTCGTATTTGCCACCAATATAGGCTCGGCACTGACGCTCATCGGCAACCCGATCGGTATCTATATAGCCTTTGCCGGAAATCTGACGTTCAATGACTTCCTGCGCTGGGCAACACCGCTCTCGCTGTCCGCGGCGATCGTGATCACATTCTTCACACTCTACCTGTTCCGTAAATTAATTCCAGGAAGTGTCCAGGAGGATATGGGTGCTCTGGACGAATGGAAAGACGTCCGGGACCGCAGAGAATTCTACGTGTCGATCATCACATTCGTAGTACTGGTTGGGTTGATCAGTACCCACCAGGTCATTGAAACCCTTCTGAAACTCAAAGAAGCGACCGTCATCGTTGCCGCGCCGCTTGTCGTCGTCGGCGCCATCCTCTTTGTTTCAAAGGAACGCGGCAAGAAGTTCCTTGTCAAGGATGTTGATTGGTGGACAATATTGTTCTTCATGTTCCTCTTCGCCAACGCCGCGTGCCTGGAGTATACAGGAGTAACCGCGAAAATCGCCTACCTGCTGGAGAATATTTCCCAGAATATAACCATACCGTTCATCCCGGCTGATATTAAAACCACGGTTGTGGCAATGGTCATCTTGTTATTCTTCTCCGCGATCGCGTCGGGTTTTGTCGATAACCTCCCGATCATCGCAGCGCTCGTTCCCATTGTCCTCGACCTCAAGAATATCGGATTGCCACACGCTGAGATCCTCTGGTGGGCACTGCTTTTTGGCGGCTGTTTTGGCGGCAATCTCTCCATGATCGGTTCCAGTGCCAACGTTGTCGCTCTTTCGAGGTATGAAGAGATAACCGGAAGGTCGATACGGTTTGGCCACTGGTTCCGCTATGGCCTGCCCGTGGTCATTATCTCCGTAGTCTTTGTCTGTATTGCATTGATGATCCAGATCAAACTCTCACCTTAAATGGATAAAGTTCTTGTTGTCGTTTTCGATACTCACACCACCGAAGATTCGATAGTATTATGCATAAAGATGATGCAGCACTTCAAACCGCTCATCCAAATCATATCGCCGGTCGACCGACATGCAGTTACACGAGTCGCATCGAATGAAGGGGCCAAGGAGGCCGAGGTCCGTGAAAGAATGCTCCACGAAACCTATACGAATCTTTATCACCTCGAGGACTTATTCAGCAAACACGGCCTACAGGTGAACATTGCCGCAAAGGAAATGCGCCTCCCCGAAGAGCTCCTTACGGAGATCAGAAAAATGAATCCCGGCATGCTGGTTGTTGTCGGCAAAATAGATCCGGTTGTCCTTGAAACACTATACGGCTCGTTCCACGTGCCTATTTTGTTGCTGGCGCCCGAAGATTAGACAGCAGAGTCAATAAACGAAATACCGGGCTAAGGCAATAGTCCGTCGATCTCTCTATCGGCTGGTGCCTCAACTGTAAAGCTGACCATAATTTTGTACTCAGCACCCGCAGCAATCGGTACACGCCAGTAATATATGCCACGATCCTTATTCTCCTCAGTTGGTTTGGGCTCCAGTTTGACACTGCTCACTTTCAGATCCGGATCCTGAGAAACGGGGATCTGGTCGACGATCGTACACTCGATCTCTTTGTCATGAAAATTCTTGACATTGTTCTCGTACACAAATTCATGCTTTGTTTTGCTGCTGAAAAGACCGCCGTGCGAAACCTTTGATTTCTGCAACTCTCTTTCCACCCTAACCCTTTCGTCGACTCCAAATGATACTGTTGTAGATTCATCGGGCGCAATCGTCGGCATTTGAACCCTTCCGGTGAAATCATCCCCCACATATGTACTTGCCTCACCAGATAGAAATAAGTAATCGGATTTATTCTGCAATTCACCGGTCAAATAAGCAAACAGAGTTACTCTAGGGATAATGGAATATTTGAAATCGCCATCAAATTCTCTCTCGAGGAGTCGTATTTTCTTCTCCGGTTCACCACTCCTTACGGTGTAGCGCCCAGGAAGTGGGTACCAAACAGATACGCCGGCTTCGACTGGTGTTGCCACTGCGGCAACTGCGGTCACACCCCTAACTTCAATCCCCTCTTCGGCTACTGCTGTTGGCGCCGAATAGACAACCTGCGATCTTTTTGCCCGTGACGTAATGAACCAGGGCACGGGAATTGGGTGTATCTCCCCCATACCTGGTTTCGCCGTTGACAAAACTACTTTCGCGTTCTCCCAGTCTTCATTAGTACGCTGATAGATCTTGCTGAAATAGGTGAGTTTGATCTTCTTAACAGATGGATTTGCCCTGACTTCATAATAAGTACGCCAGTTGGCGCCTCGGACTACGTAACTAACTTTGATTCGATAGTTCCCGGGTGAATCAGGGTGACAGTCGAAGACAATTGATTTGCGATTACCGACTGTGGATTTTAAGTCAATAAGTTCACGTGTCACGGCACCAATTGCCTGCTGCAATTCAACGCGCAAACGCTCGATCTCAGCCGACCTCCTCTTCGTTGTAATGAGTTCATCGACCATGAACCGCAAACCTTGACGCCACGATTCAGGCGCAACCCTGCCTGTAAGAATTTCTTTTGATACCAACTCAGGGCCACCAACCGCAATACTCTGTAAGAATTTTTCTTTCTCATGTAGTACAGATATTTCGTCAGCAAATTGGCGATTACTGATTTCGAGAACCTTTAACGAATCCTCAAGCTGCTTGACCATCGGGTGCGGTTTGTCAACATATCCCCGCTTCACTTGTACCTCGCCCACTTTCAGACCCTGCGCCCTGACACGTACCGAAAAGTCATCTAACGCACCGGGCAGGTCAGCAAAGATAAGTTCGGTTGCCATGTCGAGGTTGATATCGGTAACTCTAGTTACCATAACGCGGTCACTGTACAGCACGATAGAATCTACCTTGGAATTGACTGCAACCGTTGAAAACAAACAAAATAATACAATCATGTCGCCTCCTCGACCTTAGTTTATTCCTGAGAGGTATGTAGTCAATAGTGCACATCCTATATGAAAACCTAATTTTCTTGACTTTGGTCTTTCCCTGACTATAATGGGCATGTAAGGAGGCCTGATGAAGCAATTTAGAACAGAGAAATACAATGATTTTACGAAAGCAGAAACCCGAAAGAAAATGGAGAAAGCCATTGCCCAGGTTGCATCCCAATTCGGGAAGGAATACAGCATAATAATCGGCGGCGAAAGGATTAGATTAGACAACAAATTTCATTCATACAACCCGTCACAAAAGGGTGAAGTTATCGGAACCTTCCAGAAAGCAGATGAGCCGACGGCCGAGCGAGCCATGCAGGTCGCGCTCCAAACTTTCGAATCCTGGCGATATACTCCGGCCAAAACAAGAGCAGACTATCTCTTCAAAATGGCTAATATCATGCGCCGGCGCCGTTTTGAACTTAACGCCTGGATGGTTCTCGAAGAAGGAAAAAACTGGCTTGAAGCCGATGCCGATACTGCCGAGGCAATAGATTTTTGCGACTATTATGCACTTGAGGCTTTGCGTTACGATAAAGGACCGAAACTCTACAAATATCCGGGGGAGATCAACAAGCAGGTCTACATTCCACTCGGGGTTGGTACCGTAATCCCGCCCTGGAACTTCCCATTGGCGATCTTGGCGGGTATGACAACGGCGGCATTCGTGAGCGGAAATACGGTCATATTAAAACCGTCAAGCGATTCACCGGGGATCGCCGCCATGTTCATGGAAATTGTGGAAGAAGCAAAGGTCCCTGTGGGCGTTGTCAATTTTCTTACAGGACCCGGCGCCATAGCAGGTGATTATTTGGTCCGGCATCCAAAAACACGGTTTGTAGCGTTCACAGGTTCAAAGCCCGTTGGCCTCCGGATTGTCGAGCAAGCAGGAAAAACGCAACCCGGCCAGATATGGATTAAAAGAGTTGTAGCTGAAATGGGCGGGAAGGATCTGATCGTTGTAGACTCAGAGGCCGATATCGATAGTGCTGTAGCAGGTGTCAGAACTTCGGCATTCGGATTCCAGGGCCAGAAATGTTCTGCCTGCTCACGGTTAATACTTGATGATAAGATCTACGATACGTTCATGAAGAAACTCATTCCGACGGTTGAAGCAATTACGGTTGGCCCAACAAAAGACTATAAGAATTACATGGGACCCGTGATCAATGAGTCCGCCTACAATTCGATACTTGAATACATCAAGATCGGAAAATCCGAAGGAACTTGCGTCTGCGGCGGTGATCCAGCACCGGGTGATGGATGGTTCATCAGACCGACAGTCATTGCCGATATCGAGAGTAAACATAGGATATTCCAGGAAGAGATTTTTGGCCCGGTACTCGGTGTCACGCGAGCGAGAGACTTTGACCATGCCGTACAACTGGCCAATGACTCGGAATATGGACTCACCGGTGCCGTCTACACGAAGAACAAGAAGAAAATAGAAAAAGCAAAGCGGGAAGTTTTCGTCGGTAATCTCTATATCAACCGCAAGTGCACAGGTGCCCTCGTTGGTATACAGCCATTTGGCGGCTTCAACATGTCCGGGACCGACTCCAAAGCTGGCGGACCTGACTATCTCATGCTTTTCACGCAGGCAAAAGCAATCGCCGAATACGTTGGCACCAAGAAGAAAAGCAAGAAAACACCTCGCCGAACCATCAAGAGGAAACGGAGAAAGAAGTGATCGAAACCATATTCAAGAGGGTCGAAAAAGAGAAAGTCAGGTTCATTGATCTCTGGTTTTCAGACGTACTCGGTTCGGTCAAGAACGAAACGATACCCATACAGCATTTGAAGAAGACACTGAAAGAAGGCATTTGGTTTGACGGTTCTTCGGTCGAGGGTTTTGGCCGCATCTTCGAGAGTGACATGTATCTGAAACCGGATCCCGCGACCTTCGCCATCATCCCAAGGGACGAGGAGAGGACTGCGCGGTTCATCTGCGATGTTTATGCACCTGACCACAAGCCGGCTCCGGTAGATCCTCGCTCCATCCTGAAGACGAATCTGGACGTGCTGCATAAAAAGGGTATGGAGTTCTATGTTGGCGCCGAATTGGAATTTTACCTGTTCAAACGCGACGGCGATAAGGTAATGGCATTACCCCATGACCGCGTAGGTTATTTTGACCTTGGCGGTGACCTCGGTCTGAAGATAAGAAAGACCATGTGCGACCGGCTACAGGAATTCGGCATTCAACTCGAGGCCGGACATCATGAAGTCGGCAAAGGACAACATGAAATCGACCTTTTGTACACAGACGCCCTGACTCTTGCCGACAACATAATTACGGCGCGCATAGTCATCAAACAGGTTGCGGAAGAATACGGCCTGTTCGCGACTTTCATGCCTAAACCTTTATTCGGAGCGCCGGGCAACGGCATGCACATCCATCAAAGCATATTCAAGAATGCAAAGAACCTGTTCGCCGATGCCAAAGATGATTACGGACTCTCCGCATTAGCCTATGGTTATCTCGCAGGTGTGCTTAAATACATGAAAGAAATAAGTGCACTCACTTCGCCACTGGTTAATTCCTACAAACGACTGGTTTCAGGATTCGAAGCTCCGGTATATATATGTTGGGGCCGCATGAATCGTTCTGCACTGGTCCGTGTCCCCAAAATTAGCCCGAAAAAATATACAAGCACGCGCATAGAACTCCGTTCCTGCGATCCTTCGGCAAATCCATATCTGCTATTCGCCGTTGTGCTCAGAGCCGGTCTTGAGGGGATCAGCAGTAAGCTGAAACCTCCAGCACCAGTGGAAGAGAACGTGTACGCGCTCGAAACCAATGTCTTGAAGGATAAAGGAATAGACCTTTTGCCCCGTTCACTTTATCAGGCGCTCGAATACTACAGGCAGAGCGATCTCGCCAAGAGTGCACTCGGCGATACATTATTCCAGAGATACTACGACATCAAACTGAGAGAATGGGATGAGTATTCGATCCAGGTATCGAAATGGGAAGTGGATAAATATCTTGAGCTATACTAGCTCAACGATTACAGTGATGAAAACATAGATCACATTGATATTGATATTTCCCGAACGTGGTGGTCCAAAAGACTGCCACGTTTTTTTATTATATTTCCTGTATCGATTTTTTTATATTATCTGGAACTAGTAGTTTTCGCCGAATTTGTTATGGGATACGATCTCATTTAAAGGTTTACGTGACCTGGCTGGTATACCGGCGATCGACTCCTTTGTTGACGGCTCAGCAGGGTACCCCAAAACCAGCAGAACCACCACTCTGTATTTTCGTGGTATTTTCAACAGATTGCGCAGCTTTGATTCACCATACCAACCGACCCAACAAGAGCCAATCCCCAATTCGGTTGCGGCAAGAGTCATGTGGGTCATGGCGATCGACACATCGACGAGATGATTCTCATGCCCGGCTAACTGCGCAACATAATGGGTAAAGGCTTTGCTGTAGCAACCAACGATGACCAGCGGAGCATCATTCATAAAAGCAATTATGCGCTGGGTACCTACGGGTACGGTGCCGGGTATCTGCTTGATAACCGAGGGGTCATCTACGACAACGAAATGCCATGCCTGACGGTTACTGGATGATGGCGCGAGCCGAGCCGCTTCCAATATCTGCAAAACCTTGTCACGCTCTATCTTCTGCGCTGAAAACCTGCGCACGCTCCTGCGCCACTTTATCGCCTCAAACACATCCATGCATATCCTCCACCCAATTCATGCTTCCTAACACAATATTGTACGTACCCCAAACGCCCATGTCTGGCATTCCGGTAATTACCAGAGTGCCAGACTACCATTTTTTCACCCTCATTTTCTCAACGTATTGCTCTATGTACTGTAGAGCATGGATCAATGATCTGTCTTTAAGAAAATAGATCTTACGATTTTGTTCGGTCGTGTACCTCACCAGATTGATCTGTCTGAGATTTCGCAGCGTCTCCGATATCGTCTTCAGGGAAAGCCCGATGTCCTTCGAGAGTTCGGTAGGCGTCTTCTCCGACTTTGAGAGTATCGTCAGAATTTCGTATGCCGTAGGATTACCCAATACGCGGCAAAATCGAGAAGCACGGTAATGGGTTTCCGGCATTTTTCTTCGCATATCACATTATACTGCAACAGTCGGCTGTGTCAATCTGGTATTCTGGTAATTACCAGAATACCAGAGTACCGAAGTCTTCATAAAGATGTTACTGTGATAAGACAACTGGCACGAGGATTTTGTATTGCTGGAAATGCTATAAGTTTATGTCAGGCCGAAGAGGCCGCTGAAGCCGAGAAAGGCAAGGGCCATGAGACTGGCGGCGATGAATGAAATCGGATAGCCCTTGAGTGATGGGTTGATCGGTGCCATGTCCAACCGTTCACGGATGGCGGCAAAGGTGATGATGACCAGCGTGAAACCGACCCCGGTCCCGATCGCGAAGACCGTACCATCAATGAAACTGAATTTGTTATCGATATTAAGAAAAGTAACGCCGAGTATCGCGCAGTTTGTGGTGATCAACGGAAGATAGATACCAAGGGCATTGTATAATGCCCGGTATGATTTCTTGAGAAACATTTCAACCAGCTGGACGAGTGATGCGATAGTCAGAATGAATACTGCAGTGCGCAGAAATACAAGATTCAACGGCAAGAGCACCGCGTTGAAAACGATCCAGGTGATCCAAGCGGCAAGTGTCATGACGAATATCACCGCCATGCCCATACCAGTTGCGGTCTCCACGGTGCTCGAGACCCCAAAGAAAGGACACAAACCCAGAAAACGCATCAATACGATGTTGTTCACCAGGAACGCGCCGAGGAATATGAGTGCCGGGCTTTTCATCACAACTCCTTCTTCACGTATTTGTTTATCAAAGCTTTGAGTATACCGATCACAAGAAACGCTCCGGGCGACATGATCATAAAGATAACCGGTGAATTCTTGAATGCTTCGCCGAATACGGTCATGCCCAGAAAAGTACCATTACCCAGAACCTCACGGAGGGTTCCCATTATGGTCAGAGCAATGGTGAATCCCAATCCTGTCCCCAGACCGTCGAGTACCGAATCAATGACCGATCTCTTTGATGCAAATGCCTCTGCCCTTCCCAGTATCATGCAGTTCACAACGATGAGAGGAACGAAGACGCCGAGGGCGCGGTACAGGTCAGGCTGAAACGCCTGCATCATATAGTCAATCATCGTCACAAAAGTGGAAATGATTAGAATGAATATCGGGATCCTCACCTCGTTCGGAATATTTTTCCTCAGCATGGAAATTATAAGGTTCGAACACACGACCACGAAGGTCGCGGCGAGACCCATGCCGAATCCATCACGCACCGTGCTCGACGTTGCCAGTGCAGGACAGAGACCGATCATGAGAACAAAGACCGCATTGTCTTTGATCAAACCCCGCGTGAAGATATTCAGCCTGCTCACTCTATGTATTCCTCAAACCGTTCGATCCCCTTGACTACACCGTTGATCAGTGCCTTCGTAGAAACGGTCGCGCCACTGATCGCTTCGGGGATGCCGATTTTGAATTTCTCGAGGAATTCCTCTTCCCGTATAACTTCACCAAGACCTTCGGTTTCCTGCGAATACAGAATAGAAATTCCGGTGATACGCTTCTCCGCGCTGTATCCCACCATGAATTTTATGTCATCGAGATAGCCCTGTACTACACGAACGAATACTACGCCCAGTGTATCCGAGCCACGCACCGCTTTCCAGAGCGTATCTTTTATTACCTCGACAAATTTATCAGCATCAGAGAAGACAATCCCTGGATCGCACGAAGGCATCAAGCAAGCACCGTACATCTCGATCCCTTTCTTGACTCCTGTCGCTACCGCTCGTGATGAGATAGTTGCCGCCGTTATTGCGTCGATCGAACCACCCTCCTGTTCAAGAGCAACATCGGTTGCGGTTTTACCCTTGAACTGTTCGGTGAACCCGGGCTGCGTGATCTTCGCTCCAAGACCGGGCGTTTCAACAAGCCCCTCGGCGGCACTGGCAACTCTGATCCCGGTTATTTTGCCATCATTATCAAGACCCACGGTTATCGGGATCGGACCCGCATATCCCTGAGGAAACACGCGAAATACTACACCGATATTTTCTCCAGAAGAATCGACCGCCTGCCATAGTGTATCCGGTATGATTACCTTGTATTCATAAGCTGTGATAACTTCTTCAAGACCGCTCAGGGTTAGCTGAGCCTGAGTCTCGGCAATCCGCGGTTCGGTGAACGCATAGACGAATGACAGGATAATCGCGCAAGTCACCGCGACAACAAATAAAGTAATTATCATCTGCCGAATGCTGGTCATTTCTTTACTCCCTTTTTCTTCTGCTCGCCAAAGATACGTTCTTTCGTCAATCGGTCGATCAAGGGCGTGAAAACATTCATGAGCAGGATCGAATAAGAAACCCCTTCCGGGTAACCGCCCCAGATTCTTATGATAATGGTTATGATACCACAGCCGATCCCAAATATCCATCTGCCTTTCTTAGTGATCGGTGAGGTCACCCAGTCGGTTGCCATGAAAAAAGCTCCAAGAATGAGCCCGCCACTGAAGAGATGGAAAAGAACACTCCCTTGCGTCGGCAGCAACCAGGCGAGCAGCGCGAAACTGCCGAGATATCCGAGCACAATACGGTAATCTACTATTTTCAGGAAGACAAGGACCAAACCGCCCAGGAGCAGGAAGAAAACCGAGGTCTCGCCAATACATCCGCCGATATTGCCGGAAAAAAGATTGCGTATTGTCTCGAAATCGTTGAGCTGTCTGATGATGACCTGAGGATCACCGTAATTGGCGGGGTTTTTTAAGAGACTGAGGGGCGTCGCCGCGCTGATACCATCGATGCCAGACAGCGTGCCACCGATCGGGGACAACCATTCCTTGGTCATCAATGAAGGCCATGATGCCATCAGGAAGGCACGGCCGGCAAGAGCTGGATTGATGAAATTGTAACCCAAACCTCCAAACAGTTGCTTGGCAAAGATTATGGCAAAAGCGCTGCCGACCGCTGGCAGCCACCATGGGACACCTGGCGGCAGGTTATAGGCAAGGAGAAGGCCGGTAAGGACAGCACTGCCGTCGGCAACCGTGATCTTCTTTCCCAGCATTCTTTGGAGCAGGGCCTCAGCACATACTGCGGCGATGATGCTGATGAGAGTTATGAAGAGTACGCGCAGACCGTAAAGATATGTCGAGTATGCCAGTACAGGCAACAGTGCAATCGTCACGATGCGCATTGCCATACTGGTTTTGTGCTTCGACCTGATGTGAGGCGAAGCTGAAACAACGAATAATCTCTTTAAGTCTTCGACTTTCTCCATATTTCACTCTTCCCGTACTTGAAGTAGTGCACGAGCGGAATCGCCGCCGGGCACACGTAGGCACAACACCCGCATTCTATGCAATCGAGCACACCGTAGGCATTGGCCATATCGATATTTTTGTTTTTAACAAAACTGCATATCTCAGTGGGCATCAGTCCCATTGGACAGGCATCAACGCATGCCGCACATCGCACACATGGACCCTCCTCAACGGCCCGGACGCCGCTCCAGACAAGGATACCCGAAGTCCCCTTGATAACCGGCACAGCGTCTGAATACTGCGCAATGCCCATCATCGGTCCGCCTAGTATTACTTTTTCAGGTTGAGTTGTGTAACCACCGCAAAAATCGATCACGGAATTCACTGGTGTACCGATACGCACAAGAACATTCCTGTTCTCCTTCACACCATCGCCTGCAACCGTCACCACCCGGTCGATAAGGGGTTTGCCGAATTTAACAGCCATCAGCGCTGCATGACAAGTCCCGACGTTATGAACCACACACCCCACATCCATCGGAAGTCCTCCCCTGGGCACTTCTCTCTTCAATATAGCCTTGATCAATTGTTTTTCTGCACCCTGAGGATATTTGGTTTTCAACGCAGCCACCCGAACCTCTTCCTGTTTGAAAAGACCGATCGCGTCCTTCTTATTATCTTCGATCCCGAAAATGAGATTCGGCACATCGAGTATTTTCTGGAATATCCTGGCGCCTTCGATAACCGTCGCCGCATGTTCGACCATCAACCGGTGATCCGCCGTAAGAACAGGCTCACACTCGCAGCCATTGATTATTAACGTATCGATATGCTTCTCTTTGGGCGGTGATAACTTTACATGGCTTGGGAATGCGGCGCCACCCAGTCCCACGATCCCTGCTTCTTTAACCGCATCGATCAGCTGTTTTCCTGTCAGGCTGCCGAGATCCCGCGCCGCACTCACTTCCTTTACCCAATCCTCTGAATCGGATGCTTCGATGATACAGCAGAGTGCGGAACCTATGACCGGATGAGCATGGTCTACAATGTCAACAACCTTACCCGAAATACTTGCGTGAACTGCAGCAGAGATGAAACCATCGGCCTCGCCGATCTTCATACCGATCTTAACATCATCACCTTTCTTTACCAGAGGCCTGGCAGGTTTCCCAGTATGCTGCGAAAAAGGAATATAGACTCTTTTCGGCATTGGCATCACTTCGATTGCACATTCATCGGTATTCTTGTTTTCGGGAGGATGCACGCCGCCTGCAAATCCAGATAACATGGCATCTAGTATAGCCAAAATCATGGGCTCGTCAAGAAAAACAAACTGAGATTGCTAGTGTTTTGTACTTCTTCTATGAAGGAGCGATGATATAGCCAGTGCACGTGAGCACCGCATTACCCCCGATCTTTACACGGTATATCTGACCGCGCGTCGTCTCGATGTGCACATATACCTTGCCCTGTTTTTGCTGCAAATGACCCTGCTCGATAATCATGCGGGAGAAATTTGTGTCATCGACCAGTTTATGCTTAATTAGATAGCACCCCAGAGTGCCAGCGGCCAAACCAGAAATAGAATTCTCATTGACACCTATCGACGGTGTAAAATGACGCATGAAAGCCGTGCTCTCGACATCGAATTTCTGGAGGCAGAATACAATCACCCCGCTGATCCCGAGACGGACACAGTAACTATCCATCAAAGAGAAGTTGGGTTTTATGTTACGCATGTCTTTCAGTGAACGGAGGGGAATAACAAGATCATAGAAGCCGGTTGAAATGACATCCATGGACAGGCCTGTCGCGGTTATGTCTTCAGCAGCAAGTCCCAGGAACCTTGAGACTAATGTCGAGTTTATTTCCAGATCGAGATATGTCGGTTTTGCCAACGTGATTGCAGCCCTCTTTATCTTCTCTCCCTCTACTCTCAATTCCACCGAATTTATACCGGTCTTGGTCCTTTGTTTTATAATAGTTTCGGGGTCTTTCAAAGTCAACAAACCTTCTCCACTAAGGGCGAAATACGTGGCAATTGCTGCATGGCTTGAGAAGTTGATCTCGTTCTTGCCGTTAAAAAAACGCAGGGACATATCTGCTTCGGCAGTCGATTCGGGAAAAACAAATGCAGTATCGGAAATCGGATTGAGGTCCGAGGCAAGCGCCAGCATATCCTGGTCAGTCATTTCCTCAGGCGCCAGTACAACCCAAGCTGGATTTCCACCATAAGGTAATGCAGTAAACGTACTATATTTCTTTACCTTAATCCAGCCTGGCATGGAAAAATATTACATATATTTGATTCCTTGTCAATATTGTGAAGAATATACGTGCTACACACCACAAAAGCTGCCGTGACGCGTTTCTACGCGCAAAACCGCGGTAACCATGACCGTAATTTACTGCTCTGTACTATCTGTTTCGGCAATCCTCTTTTGGAGATACTTGATGAGAAGGGGATGATCTTCCCTTTTTAGTACGACCAACATCTCTTCTTTCGATAATCTTCCATATATAGCCTTGCGAATTGACGGTGGTGACGACCAGATCAAATCATCGAATCCAGGGATCGTATCACTAGCGGTTATTAATGACAGCGAAAAATAGTCTTTCAGGTCATCCGCCCGAAGATGTCCAAGACAAGACAACCCGCAACCGACTCTGCGGAGACCGGAAAGGGCGGCGTAGCGAACCCCATAAAAAGGGTCATCTAAACCCTCAACCAGGTCTGCCACTTCGCGCTCCGTGGCGATCTCAGCGAGGGCACAATAAGCCGATTTCCTTACCGGCGCAACGGTGTCATTCAAACCCTCACAGACGTAGGGCAATGCCGTGCGTGAAACTGACTTACCGAGCGCCGTGAATGCTCCCGAGCGAACCGACCACTCAGTATCATTGATGAAGCGCGCAACAGGCGCCACTATCTGCTCTCCGCCGATTTCACCCAAAACCCAGAGGCATTGTTTGAGAGCGCGTGCTTCTGCGTCGCTCCCGCGGTTATCAAGATGAAGGACAATCTCCTCTATCGCAACTTCTCCAATCTCGGTGAGAATATTCTTCAGCGTATGCCGCCCTGCCGCAGACTTTGTATCGAATTTTGAAACAAGAAAACTAACCACTGTATCGCCTGTTGAAGAATCTCGACCCAGTGCAACAAATGTCGCAACCGCCGAGTCCTTTAACGCCTGGTAGTTGACCAATCCGGTCGTAGCCTGGTCGTACAGTATGTCAAAATCCAAAACGCACACCAGACTTACAATGAACATTACAATCATGATTTATTTACTCCCAATCGACACCTATCCCGTACGTACCTTTTTCCCAGAATTCTGCGTCGCCGCCTGATGTGTAAGCATCATCACCTTTAATATCCACAAGCACACCGATGCTGCCATACTCCCTCCGAAAATCTCCGTAACCTTGTGTGTTGTGCAGCCGCTTCACTGCATAGTTGTCATCGCCGTTTTCATCGATCAGCAAACCGATACCGTTGGCATTGCCCGCACCCTGGCTGAGGTCAAATGCTGCGTAAGTGTCATCGCCCGAGCAGTCATACAGAAGCCCGAGCGCAAGGTCGTGGCCACAACCCTGTGCTACACCTTTGGCAATATAGTTATCATCGCCTCCATCATCGATCAACAAACCAAGGGCGATGTGCGTACCGCTACCCTGAACATACTGGTATCCCACATAGTTGTCATTGCCGCCCTTTTCCACTATCGCACCTATGCCATACCAGTAAGCGGCGCCCTGGCCAAAGATGTCACCTATATAATAGTCATTACCACCACCCTCAAACAGGAAGCCGATGCCGGCCGGTAAGTCTGGGCGGAAACCAATGGCAAAACCCTGTGACATTGAGAGATAGTGGTCAAGATATCTTATTTCATCAAGATACACCTGTCTGATAAGATATCGATCATTACCATCATCGTCTTCAAGAATACCGATACCGTACGTCGCGCCAAAGCCCTGAGCATACAAAGCGCCTTCATAATAATCGTTGCCAGACAAATCCCTCAGGATGCCAATTCCAAAACAGCCCGCGCCCTGGGTGAATGTATCACCATGATAACGATCGTCACCTGACTCGTCGATCAGAACACCTACGCCGAATGCACCGGCGCCGATCGCGAAATTACGAGCACTATAGAGGTCATCACCATTCCGGTCAAGAATCACAGAAACGCCGAATCTACCGCACGCAATATCATACTCGCCGCCCAGGTAAGAATCATCCCCAGTTTCATCGACGATCACGCACACGTAGCTTTGCTGTTCGGACAGATGGTATGTATCATTCCCTCCGACGTCGATGATAACCGCGAAATCACGCTGGTAGACGTTTTTACCCGAATCACCTACAACAAGCTCGCCAAAATCATAAACTCCGTAGTACAAAATATCGCCCGAAACACCGTCCAACTGGATTTTCGATAAGGGTAAATTCAGACCAGTCACGGTGTATCCTTCGAGTGCTGACAGAATTGTGTAACCGGCAAGGATAACCCTCTCGTAATCGATGTGACGGGCACGCTGACCCAGGTAATTCGTGAGCGAATCGTATGTTTTTTCATAAGCCTTTTCCTCGGCGATCGAGCCGGTCGGTTCCGGAGAAAAAACAACGAGGTCTTCCAGCACGCCGAGTATCTCGAGTGAGTCGGCCGGAAAAGCGCGTGAAAGTAAACAATTACTGCGGTCCAGCGCCGCGAGAAAATCATATTTTGGCTTGGTCAATTCGAATGTATAAAGATCGGCCAGCGACGCGAAAGCTTCAACAAGGGGGTTCTTGTGAAAATCATCATGTAACATGTATGCGAAAGGGACCGACCCAAGTGGATTTTCAAGCAATGCATCAACTATTTCAAAACGATAGTCATCACGCTTGACATAATCGCTACGAAAGGTGAGGTCCCCTCTGGAGAGACCGATAAACGCAAGACTCGAATCGAGGTGGGCTGAGAATGACTGGCTGATCAGGAAGAACAATAAAATCACTTTAGATTATACTTCGCGGGTCTCTAAAATCAAGATTGACTCGACTGGTATGGTGACTATAATATTTTAGGGAGGAAACAATGAAATACTTGCTATGTTTTTTGATTGCAGTAAATATCCTGGTTGCAGGCAACACACGACCAGCCGATATGCCAGGCATAGAAATCGAAACCAATGCTGAGGGAACGAGGTTTGTCACTGACCCATCAGGTGATACCGATCCGCTGAAGGTCACCACCGATTTCTACGGAAACCAACGCGCCGAAGTAATATGGGTGGACCGCAACCATCAAAATGCGATCGCCCAGCATACGGCGATCGCCGGAAATGGCATGTGGATACAGGCAGGTTGGTACCTGAACAACGAAAGGACGAATTTATACCGGACTCTTGGCACAAACACACCGATATGGTCTTTCCCGATGCCTGAAGCCGATTGGTTCATCTCAATCGATGTTTCGATGGACGGTGCAGGCATCGGAGCCCTCGCCGCGGGTGAAGCATGCTACAGTTTCTCATCCGCGAGCGCCGCGCCGAATTGGGTTTACAGCCTGCCCATGGGATTCAACTATTCTTCGAGCGCCCAGGGGCCGACGATAAGTGTAACCGATGATGGGTCGGTCTACGCCGCGCTCGCCGGGCAGGCCGGGCAAGGCCGCCTCTTCCTTTTTAATGCTTCCGGGGATACTATCCGCACGATCAGCTTCAATCCGACCCTGGGTATCTACGGCGTTGACATGGCAAATGACGGTTCGGTGTTCTGCGTTTCCACATATAACGCGATATATGTATTCAATGAGGACGGTTCGCGTCGTGATTCAATTACACAATATGGCCAGACCCCGGCGAAGATCTCGGCCGATGGCAAGTATCTAGTTAAAGGAGATTTCTACACACGCGTCTACCTTTACCGATGGAACGGCTCAAATTACGATCAAGTGTGGCAGTATCCGACTGGACACCCGTGGGTCACTTCAGTCGCGATATCAGATGACGGGTCTACGATCATGGCCGGAACGTACCAGTACAGCCCGAGCAATTCCGGCAAGGTCTTGCTCTTCGATTCCTCGTCAGCAACACCACTCTGGCAATATACACAGTATGGCGATTACGTACCATCCTGTGCTCTGAGTGAAGATGGTTCACGAGCCGTTGCTGGTTCTTGGGGCCAATACAACGCAACCTTCGGTGATGTGCTGACCGTCTTTGACCGTAATTCATCAACGCCCATATTCCAGCTCTTAGATGACATCGACGAACCAGGATCGATTTTTTCAGTCGGCATCTCAAAAGATGGCTCGTTCATAACGGCCGGTGGGAAAGCCGTTCACGCCCGCCAATTCGGAAACGGTGGCGAGGTCTACGCGATACGCATGCTCGACCCCCTGACCAATGATGTCGGTATCGAACGGATCAACGCACCAGCCGCTTTCCTGCAGGTGGGGCAGAACATCACCCCTCAGGCGGTTGCCCGCAATTACGGGGCGCAAGCTGCCAGCTTCAGCGTAGTATGCTACATCCATGACTCGCTTGCGCAGCCTCTCTACGGTGATACGACCACGGTGAGTGGACTGGCGTCCGGTTCAAGCACCACAGTCAGTTTCTCGCCGAACTGGAACGTACCGGCATACGGTCGATATCTGACAAGCGTTTTCACCACGCTGTCAGGTGATGAATTTCCGCAGAACGACACACTCGTGCAGAGCAGTATCTGTTATCATGACGGCTCTGTATTGGGCATTTCTTATCCTTTTTCCGAGATCACGCTAAACTACACGAATGCACCCCGCGTTACCGTTGCGAACCACGGCAGCTATGCCGAGCAGATACCGGTCAACTGCGAAATATACGATGACCTGGGTACGCTTATCTACACCGGAAACGGGCAATGTTATCTCAATCCGTTCGAATCCCAGGTCGTAAGTATCGCTCCAAGCTGGAGTCCTAACGATACCGGACTATACGATGTGTATTTCTTCACCGAAGTGCCGGACGATTATGTGCCGTCCAACGATACAATGACGACTAATTCCCACACAACAACCGAAATAATTTATGATGACGGATTTCTTGACATCTACGGCATAGTAGCATCAACTTTCGCCGACAACAAATTCGCCGAAAAAATGATCCCGTGTCTTTCTCCACCATACTACATTACACGGGTTCGGTTCTACTGCAGCAACGATTCGATGATAGCCGTATCGTTGAATAAGGATTCACTCGGCCTGCCCGGACTGGCCTCGTCCTACTACCTGGCTCTGCCCGACACTATCAGTTCGGCCGGCGCGGGTTGGGCGGTGAAAGAATTTGAACCGCCGATACAGCTGACCAATAGCGACCCTTTCTGGATGGTTATTCACTGGTTATCAAATTCGCCAACTCAACCTGGCATAGGCATGGATAATACACAACCGCTGGACAATCTTTCATATTGGTACTGGACCGATCCCGGCGATCCAGGCTGGCATGCCTGGACGACGTACGACTTCATGATGAGAGTCATGACGGTAAGCGAAGTTGGTATCGAATCATGGGAAAACAAATCGGTCAATCAATTCATGCTTCCCGCACCAAGCCCAAATCCCTTCGTGAGAGATCTGAGGATAAGTTTCTCAATGCCGTACAACGGTTCACTATCACTGAAGATGTATGATATTGCGGGCAGGCTCGTCGCAAACATTGCCGACGGGAATTTTGATGCGGGCGAACATGAAATAATATGGAATGGAAATGATGACAAAGGCCGGGAAATATGTTCGGGCGTCTATTTCCTTAAAGCCATTTTTGAGAAAGCGGTTATGACGCGTAAGGTCATCCTGCTCGCAGAATAATCTTACTTCAACTCGAGACGCAGACGTTCGGCGGCGTCGTCAAGCGCCTCATCGGGCTTGCGTTCAAGCCTCATCGCTTCCTCAATTGCGTCGTTGAGATATATACGCCCGGCAAACCATTCCTTGCTTTTTGGCTCGGTCCGGGCAAAATCGAGCTGACCGACGATCTTCTCGTAGGCCGGGTTTTCGGCAACGAATTTTTGATAAGCTTCTGTCTTGGTGGTACTACGCCTTGTCGGTAAATAGTAACTAGCTTCAGTCCAGCGCATCTGATTTTGTGGTTCCAGGAACCATTTTATGAACTCCCATGCCAATTCTTTCTCGGCTTTACTGGCCTTCCTGAACATGCCAATATTCGTGCCGGCGATCACGATGGATCGAACCCTGCCCTGGGGAAAAGGCGCGACGCCGATCTCGAACGGAACCTTACCTTTCATGAATGCCCAGGAAACAATGGATGCAGGAATCATCGCAACGTTACCAGAGAGGAATTCATCCTGTCGCTGAAAACCAGGATTGAGATAAAAAAGACTGTCCCTTACGAGTGCCACAAGGTACTCGATTACTCCGTTGCCTTCGGGCGAATTGAACCCCGGCTGACCTTCCGTTTCATCGAAAAGTATGCCTCCTTGTTGATACAGCATGGTCGAAAAGTACCACACGTCGAGCGGCCAGGATGTTGGCCAGACACCGCTTTCCCTAATGCGCAAGCAGACCCGCCTGAAATCGGTCCAGTCCACGGGAAATGAATCAATACCATATTTGTCGAACAGATCAGCATTGTAATAGAATACAGGAACGCTTTTGTTAAAAGGCAGGGTTACGAGAGTCGTATCGTATGTATTATCTTCAATGAACACCGGGAAGAAGTCCTGCAAATTGAAATCCTTCTCCACTCGAACGAATTCGGCAAGCGGCACCAGTTCGCCAGCTTGAAAAAATTGATCGGTCCACGATTCGTACATCTGAGCGATTACCGGCGGATTGCTCGACGCAATGGCTCCCATTAGTTTCTGCGCAAGGACATCATACGAACCCATGTGCACCCCGCGTACCTCTCCTTCGGGATGGAGACTATTGAAATCGCTGATCATTTCGCTCAGACGCCGGCCGAGCGGCCCCCCCATTACGTGCCAGAAGTCGACCACTACCTTCTGCTCTCGCTTGCAGCACATAGTGAGCAGCAAGCAAAGAGTAAAAGCAAAACGCACCCTGCTCATGCCTTTGTAAGGGGAAAAGGATTAATCGATGATCACCAATCCGGGCTGAGCGTCAAATAGAACTTCCACTCTGAACGCTGGGAGTCCGTATCGCTGTTATAGTATTCGTACCAGCCCTTCAGGTTATGGGCTCGCGCGAAATCCACCCTGAATATGATATACATGAAAGTGAATCTCAACCCCGCTCCAATGCCGAGTTTGAGGTCCTTGAGACGGAAGCCCCCGTCGGTTTCGTAGAATTTGAAGGAATCCGTGTGCACGGCGCCGAAATCAGCGAAAAGGTCCGCGCGGATATTTCTTATCTCGAGCGGTATTGGAAAGGCAATGTTCAGCCGGTCGATGAAAGGAAAACGAAACTCGAGATTCAGAAAACCTATCTTACTTCCGGTAAACGCCCAATAATCATAACCACGCAAAGAATATGGACCACCAATAGACCAATAATCGAGGTCCTCGCCGAAACTGCCGGCGAGCACCAGGCGTGATGCAAAGCTCGCACGGGGCGATAGACCGAAATATCTTCGATAGTCGAGGACCGCACTCTTCAGGTCTTTGTTGCTGAATACCGTAGCATAACCACCTATCCTGAAACGCCTTCCATCATGAGGACCGAGCTGCCCGTATTTAATGTTATCAAAAACCAATGCGATCTCCGGATAGAAAAAATTGTAATCCGCTGTCTGGGACCAACTGGAACTGTAGAACGGGAAATAGTCCAGCCATCGTGTTTCGTAAAGCTTGTAAGCATACAAACCCAATTCAACTCTGAAAAACCGGTCAAGCGGGTATTGAACGGCACCGCCCAATCCAAGACGGCGCCAGACCAGAAGGTCATATCGATCAGAGAAATAGTCAAGATATTGAAAAACCGATACGCCGTAATCGGCTCGCTTTTTCAAGTACCAGTAATTTACGAATATGTCTGAACTCAGAATGCTGCCGTAGAAGTTGGAGGCGAACTGGAAATGATGGTTCCCCAGTATGTCACTCACCCCGATCTGCCCCACGCCGGAAAAACCGAGCACCGAATAGTATTCAGCGCTCGCCGAGAAATAATCAAATGTAAATTTGGGTTTGTATTTCTTTATATCGTCTTCATCGAGCGGTTCGGGTGCATAGTAATCACCCTGTGCGATTTCAGTACTGTCAACGCCTTTGTAGTCGAGCATCTTGGTCAAGGGATCTTTCACAATACATACGTCGTAGCCGTAGTCATTGTAGTAAGAAAATGCGACTTTGCTGCCATCTGCTGAAATAGAAGGGTAGTAGATGCCGCTGAAGACATCGGTCTTCTTGCTGACTCTCCCCTCTTCTTTTGAATAATAATAGAGGTTGTAGGCAGAGTCGTAATCAGCCACAAAATAGATGCTGCCGTCAGGTGCGAATGTTGTAGATGCAAGGTACTTGGAGCGCGGCGAAACTCTTGTTATTTCTCCGTGTTCGTATACAAATAGACCATGCTGGCCGTAGTAATAATCCTCATTCGAATCGGGGCGGTCAGAAATGAAAGTAATCATATCGTCAGAGAGGATGTCCGGATCGCTCTCCGAATATATATCATTCGTGACATTCTCAATAATGCCTGTCTCGACATCACATACATAGATATCAGAATACGAATCCTTCAGGCCAGCAAAAACGATCTTTTTACCGTCCGGGCTGAATTTTGGTGCATAGATGCCGGTAAGGTCGAATTTCAGACGTTTGTATACTTTCCCGTTTGAAGCATTCACAATATATAGTACATCATCCCCCCGGGATTTTGCAGCGAAAGTAACGTACTCGCCATCCCGCGACCACGACAGACCGCCATGATAAAGATGCAATCCCTCGTAGCCCGCGGAATATGCCGACTTCACCAATTTTCCGATAAGCCTACCGTCGATGCTCGACACAACGAGGATCTGCGCCGTACCACCTTGATCGCTGATAAAGGCGATCTTGTCACCGTTCGGCGATATGGCCGTCGATACATTGTAGATCGAATTCATCTTCTTATGGTCGTAAATTATCCGGCCAAAGTTATCAAAATAATCCATTTCATCCACTTCTGGCCAATACTGCATCTGGTAGTACCTGAGCCAGCGCTTGTTGAATTCGTCGGGCGTGACGCCGAAAGCAGCCAGGAATGCCGGTTCCAGATTTCGTTTCATCTTCATGAGGTGAAGAAACTCGCCAACTTTTTCACGACCATATTTCTCAGCTACATATTTATAGAAAGCCTGGCCTTCCTTATATACTATCCAACCTCCATAGCCACCAAGCGAATAGATCGGGATGAGTTTGTTGTTGACCACAAGGTCTCTAATGAATATATCGGCATCAACATCCCAACCCTGCGACATGAATTCACAGTGTCCTTCAAAAACCCATAAAGGCACTGAGTAGAGTATATCACCACTGAAAATCGCTTCCAGACGTGACGGAAAAAATATTGCGAACTGGAAAATATGGGTCAATTCATGTACCAAAACGTGTCGGAAATCCTCGTAATCTCCAGTAAAAGGAACGACCATCCGGTTCTTCAATATCTCCGAGAACCCGCCGGTAGCCTCCTCGATAAGTTCGAGCAAAATGTTCGTCTGTGAAAAATCGTTCGGTGAATTGTATATTATCGCTGGTATCGTGAAATCGATCTCCATGCCCAATTCCTCACTGAGCATCGCATAGCCATCCTCGAGGACAATTTCGGCGAAAGCTGCCAGTTCATCACATCCCTGGTAGAAATAAATATTGAAATGTTCTGTTTCGAGGACGCGGAAATCGAAGTCTTTGTACTGGATCTTGTTCTGACCAAAGTACTGCGTAAAAATCATTAATCCAAATATCATCATGCTATTCATAGCATAATTATACTCAAGCCCCCATACGTGTCAACGGTCGTTGACTCACTACCTGCAATTTGTATAATGAGACGATGCATGTTTTCGTAAGCGACGCCCACATTCGTACCGACAGCAGCGAGCGCTGCCGAATGCTAGTGAAGTTCCTGCAGGAAATCCGGCCAAATCTTACAGATTTGTATATTCTGGGTGATCTATTCGAGATCTGGTTCGAGTACTATCTGGTCTTTCCAAAAGACTATTTCAGACTCCTCGCTGTCCTTTACAGCATACTGAACGAAGGCAAGAACATTCACTATATACTGGGCAATCATGAAATAGCAATAGGAAATTTCCTGAAGAATTTCGGATTCATCGTACACCGAGGGTCAACCGTTTTCGACATCGACGGCCGGCGGGTGCTGCTCGCCCACGGAAACACCATCGACAAGCGTCTGTGGACGTCAATATGGGAAAGCTTGCTTACCTCAAAGCTGAATCACATGCTATTCCGTCTAGTCCATCCGGATCTCGGTATTTCACTCGCCCAGTGTATTGCCAGGTTCTCTCGAATACAAAGTCCGAGCAGGAGGCTCGACAGCATGCTGGAGAATTATGCATCACGCATGCTGCATGATGTCGACATAGTAATGCTGGCCCATTCACACAATCCCGTTTTCAGGAAGATGGCGCGCAACAAATATTACATAAATACCGGGGACTGGGTTAAGCACTTTTCGTACGCCACGATCGAAAACGGTAATGTTTCACTGAGATATTACGGACAACCGACTCTTTGAGTACGAACCTGATGGTTCGCTGATCGCAGGCAAGGTAATACAGCAGGTCCCACTCGCCGTAGAGCATCACCGAGAGAAGTATTTCTTAAATATCTTGGTAACCCGGTAGCGGAATCCTCTGATGGATCTTATAGCATCGATATTCTCCAGTGCTGCTTTCCGGCCACGCTCGACCAGTTGATCGATCGAATTGAAATCAGCCCAGTGAAAATCATGGACGTCTGGCATAACCACCAGATCTGCTCTGGCAAGAACACGCCGGTCAAGGTGGTATTTCATGAATGAGTACGAACGCTGGTTAATCTGGAATCCGGTGCTAGGCTCGCCCTGAAATTTCGGGCGCTGGCTCAAGTATACGGCAAGCACGCTTCCAGCACCCATGCTGCGCAGCGGCTCGACAGGAATGTTGTCGATGACCCCGCCATCGACGAGCAACCGTTGTGCCTGGACAAAAGGCGGGAAGATTCCGGGTATGGCACAGCTTGCCCAAACTGCTTCTGCAAGCGGTCCATTCCTGAAGACGACCTCTTCACCGCTCTGGATATCGAGCGCATTGCATGCGAAACGAATCGAGCAATCATCGAAACTGCTTCCGCCGAACATGTCTCGAAATATTTTCCTGGTCGCATCATACTTTGAGTGTGATCTCTTGAACAGCAATGAACCAAGATAAAACTTCTCAAAAAGTTCATGCCTGAAGCGCTCGAAAATATTCTTCTCGCTGGTGTAGAACTTATCGAGTTCCAGGTTCTTGAATTCTTCCGATGCGATCATCGAGCTGGCTCTCTGCCTCAATCCCCGGGCCGTACCCTGCAGGCAATACAGAGCGCCAACTACTGAGCCGATCGAGGTTCCGGCTACGTATGCTGGTCTTATTCCATGCTCTTCAAGGACCTCCAATACTCCAACATGAGCCAGGCCCTTTGCTCCACCGCCACCCAGGGCTATACCGAAGCTCATCTGGTCTGCATCGTCTGGGCGATGATGATACGGTCGCGACCCTGTTCTTTGGCAAGATACAGAGCCCGGTCCGCTTTTTCGATCAGTTCCACCCTGCTGCCTGCGTCGTTTGGAAAGTGAGCGATTCCGATGCTCACCGTAAATTTTATCTTTGCCCCATTGAAGTGGACTTCGGATTTGAGCAGCTGATCCTTCATGCGAACTGCTTTATCCATGGCCTTTTTCAACGAACACTTGGGAACGATTATGGCAAATTCCTCTCCCCCGTATCGCGCCGCAATGCCGATTTGAGATATTAATCTTGCGAGGAATTTCAGGACATTATCACCAGCCTGGTGACCATAAGTGTCGTTGATTTTCTTGAAATGATCGATGTCAAGAAGTATCAGTACCAACTCATCGACTTCATTTATCTGCGCCTCGAGAATTTCCTGGAAATGGCGATGATTGTACAAGTCGGTCAGTCCGTCGCGAATCGATAACTCCTTAACTTTACCATACAGAATCGCCCGCTGCCAGGCTAAGGACAGCTGAAAGGACAGGATATTGAGTATGCGGACGTCGTCTTCATTGAACTTTCTGCGCTGATGGTCTTCCAACCAGATCACGCCGAGCAACTCGTCATCCTGCTGAATCGGAACGCCTACAAAAGATGCGTTTGGCGTTTTGGCATCCTTTTTGAAAACGACAAGGTTACCCTTGCTGAGATCATCCTTGATGATTGAATTCCGATGACGCGCAACGAAACCCACAAGGCCATCATTCAATGGAAACTTGGTCTCCTCCTGCAGATAAGTGGAAACAAGCACTTCGCCAACATTGTTGACCTCATCGATACTCGCGATTGACACGTCATCACAGGGCATGAAATGTTTAAAAGCTTCAATCGTGTTAGACAGAATCTCTTTGAGATCCAGTCTCTTGTGGAGCTTTTCGGCGAGCTCGGCGATCGAGGAAAGGTGCTGGACATCGTAACGCGCTTTCTCGTAGAGCCGCAACATTGCAAGGAGGAACCCTGCAGTATTAGCGGCTTCATCGAAGACCGCCTTCTCCTTCTCGCTGAATGATCCTGTCTTGCGGTCGATAGCAATGACCCCGACCACGTTTTCGATCAACACGATCGGCGCGATCATGACCGAGCCGATCTGCACCGTTCCCCGATAGTAACCGAGTTCATCAGGAATCTGCAAGTATTCTTTGATCAGGATCGATTTGCGTTCGCTTATGACCTGGCGGTAAAGACCAGATTTTGTCTCGATGACCGCCTCAGGAAAGAACAACTCTGAATGTGAGAACCCCTGGACCAGTACCAAGCCGTTTTCGTTTTTGGCAAAGATCACCGTCGTTTGCGCATCGAAAACGTGGTGCAAGAATCTAACGAAATAGAGTAACGGGCGCTCTATCCCCTTGTGGCGATCGATCTCCCCGACCGCGGTACGGACTCTGTCCGAATCGTATGCGGCCGGAGAAAAAAACTTCTCTCTTGTCTCATACCTTGAGAGCAGCCGCGCCATGCGGCCTTGATGACCTTGCATGCTATCAATAACAAATCCAACCATGAATACGGCAAAGACGAGAAAAACAATCGGTAATATGAGCATCGAGCCGGTAATGAGACCCGAAGAAATCTCGATACCGATTATGCCAAGAGAGATGATCCAGTAATTGCGCGCGCTGTCCCTGAATCCGACGATGAGAAAGGTCAGGAAGTAGACAAGCAACAGGGGCGAATGAACACCACCCGACAACTGCACCACCAGGTTCGCCGCCACCCCGGCACAGATGGTGTGCAGAAAATTGATCTTACGTAGTGAGACATATGATATGTAGTAAGCAGCAATGGCGAACAGGAACAGGTAACTATACGGTGCACCCAAGCCTCGATTCAAAACACCCAGGCCGCTGACCACGCCATAAATAATTGCAGCGATATATATTAGTATCATTCCCATTCTATTGTCGCGGGCGGCTTGGATGTAATATCAAAGACAACCCGGTTTATCCCCTTTACCTCGTTGACGATTCGCCTGGAGACACGATCCAGAAAACCATGGGGTAACCGTACCCAATCGGCCGTCATCCCATCATCACTATACACTGCTCTTATTGCACACACCGAATCATAAGTTCTCTTATCACCCATGACGCCAACGCTGCCGAGCGGTAACAGCACGGCGAAAATTTGCCATATGTCCCGGTAAGTCCTTAAACTACGAGCCTCTTCTTGAAGTATCCGATCCGCCTGCCGAAGCATCGAGAGACGCGACGGATTCACAACGCCAACAATACGTACCGCGAGGCCCGGACCAGGAAAGGGTTTTCGCTCGATGAAAGATGGAGCAAGCTTAAGATGCCTGGCAATGGAACGCACTTCGTCCTTGAAAAGCATCCTGAGCGGTTCGATTATTTTCAGTTTCATTTTTTTGGGCAGACCGCCAACGTTATGGTGACTCTTTATGACGTCCGCCGGTCCGATCCCGCGGCCGGATTCAATGACGTCGGGGTAGAGTGTGCCCTGAACAAGGAATTTGACATTCTGTACCTTCCTCGCTTCCGCCTCAAAAATCTTAATGAACTCATGCCCGATGATCTTCCTTTTTCTTTCCGCATCCTTCACCCCGGCCAGTTTATTCAAAAACCTCTCACGCGCATCAATGACCCGCAGGTTCATGATAGAACCCAGGTTGGCTTCAACCTCTTCTCTCTCATCCATCCTCAGAACACCATTGTCAACGAACACCCCAATCAAGTTCCTGCCCAGCGCGCGCGCCGCTATGGTACCGGCAACCGTCGAATCAATACCACCACTTATCCCGCATATCGCTCTATCACGTCCCACTATCTTTCTTATACGGACAATCTCGTCTTCGACAAATCGGTGCATCGACCAAGTCCTGGCCGCATGACATATCTCGGAAATGAAATTTTTGATAATCTGCCTGCCATGCTGCGTGTGGCGTACTTCAGGATGGAACTGAAGGCCATAGAAATTTCCTGATTGGAACGCAGCGATCGGTGTGGTCTCGGTGTGCGCAATCACTTTAGCATCTGGAGGTGCCTCAATCACAACGTCACCGTGGCTCATCCAGACCCTGACCCTGCGAGGGACCCTTTTGAATAAAGGATTCCCGCTGTGCCTGAGAAAAGCAAGTCCATACTCACGCGTTCTGCATTTCTTGACCCTGCCGCCAAACAACTGCGCAGCGAGCTGCATCCCGTAACAAATTCCCAATACCGGAATACCAAGCCCGAATAATTTGCGGTATTTTTTCGTGTCGACATCATACACGCTGCCCGGACCTCCAGAAAGAACTATTCCATCAACACCCATGTCCGCCAGCGGCGACAGGTCAGCGTGGCAACTAATGATCTCAGAATAGACCCTGCACTCTCTTATCCGTCGAGCGATCAGCTGCGTATATTGCGACCCGAAATCGATAACCGCGATCATCCGTTCATTCTCTACAAGTGCACATTAGCTTATTCTCTTTAGAAAACTGGAAGCAAGATCAGATAGCTTCCTGTCCTCGCCGCTGCTCAGATCCAAGAGGATCATCTTTGCATCATCCCCTCCGAGTTTAGCAAGCGTGTTTATACCAAGACGCTTGATTTCAATTGCGGGCGGGTCTTTCCTCCATTCAATGCGCTTCAGCATTTCGCCTATCCAGTGCACGGCTTCGAAGATTCTCTTCTCATCCACGATCTTCAGCAACTCAACATACACCTCATCCCCCGAAGCACCGAGTTCAGACAGCAGACCAATGACTTCTTCGGCGTCAAGCATACGCCGTAGAGAGCGCAATGCCTCACCTCTCACCTGAAGAGAATTATCGTTGAGCGCTTTTAGCAGACCCTCCTTGTAGTTGAATTTACCGTAGGTACGGACAACTTCAATACGAACCCGATGATCTTCATCCTTGAGCATTTCTTCAAGTTTAGGAATCACGCTTGAGTCGCCTATTTCACCGAAAATCCGCACGATATTGCGGCGAAGATACCACTCGCGGGCGCCGAGATTTTCAGTCAAGATATCTATGCTCTCATTACCGACATTCTTGAGCACATCGACTAACTTCATGCGTACCGAGAAATCCTCGGCGTCACGCAGCAGTTGAATCGCCTCGCTGACGGCTTCTCCACCGAAACCGATGATTGCAGCCCGGACATCGGGATACAAACCGCTCTCCCATAACAGCGAAAAGAGTATGTGCAGCACGGATGGATTGCGCGTATTGCTCAGATATTGTATTATCCGCCTTCGGGTCGCCATGGACATTGTCGCCCGTCCGAGGATTTTTCCAAAAGGTTCGATCAATATTTCGCATGAATCTATTTGTCCGTGTTCAAACAGCACAGTGTATAATAGTTCCAGGTCTGCCAGAATTTCTCCAATCACAGTATCGGAAGGTTCCTGTTCAATGGCGGATGAGATACGCATGATTACTTCACGTCCCATGCCGTACTTCTTCTCTCGAAAAAGACGATCAGCACAAACGATCATCGAACAAAGGACGCCCGTGTGCAGCTCAACATTCTGTGCTTCGATCATTTCATCGTAAAGTTGAAGTGCTGCTTCTATATCATGCTCTTCAAGGGTTGAAGAAACGGCATCTTCTGTAAGTATGTCAATGCCGGCAAGGATCAAATACTTGTACACATTCAACTGCCTGTTCCTCAATTGAGGAACAATCTCCCGCAGGTGTTCGCTGTCAACGACACCGATGACTCGCACAATGTGCTCTTTTTTTCCTTGTCGTTCCCAATTCGTCATGAGCTCAACCAATGTATCACTTCCCATCCTCGAAAGAAGCGAGCGCGCAAAAGGCCTGATTTCGATATCCTGAAGAAGCGCAACCCTCTTCTCAACCGGCAAGAGATCCACAACACTCGCCATAGCCTCCCGGTATGGATGCCAGTCCGCGCTTGATACGTGCTCTATACGATTCATGATCTCAGTAAAGGGCACCCTGGCTTCTGAAATCGCAGCACGTTCGCGGGCGATCTTGACCAAGCCACGTATCGCTTTTATGATCTCCTCGTGGGTATTGCTCCTTCCCTTGGTATTTTCATTCGAGGATGTTTCGTTAACTATTAAGGATATGTTCCGCACACCTCTGGAAGCCAGTGCTTCCGAGAAATCATTGTCCTTCTTGACCTGCGAGTGAGAACCGGTCAGCAGCGAATACAGGTTCACGATATCATTGCTGCCAACGTCGGGGGTGAATTTCATGCCCGTCACACCCTTCTCGTTCAGTGCCTCAAGCAGGGAGACCAATCTCTGGTCTTCATCAGTTCCCAAGCGAGTGTCCTTCACGATGAATGCTCTGCCGGAGAAGAGTACAGAAAATTCACCGCTCGTAGAGAATATTCTCTCAAGTATGGATACCGCTTTCGATACGGCGTTTTTCACTTCCGGATGTTCAAGAGGGTAGGATCGAGCTGCATCTAGACCATTTGCAACCTCCGTCATCAGCTCCTGTATGAGCCTCTGATCCATACTTAATCATATAGCATTTCTTGCGTTTGTCAATAATAAAACCCTTGAAAAAGTACTCTTTCCGAGTATAATACGTCTGTTATTTGAGATTTCATTTGAAGGGAGTCAGGATGCTTAAGGATCTTATTAAAAACAAGAAAGCTACTGTTGGAATAGTTGGCCTGGGATATGTAGGCCTCCCGATCGCGATCGAGATCGCTGCAAAAGGCTTCAAAATAATCGGTATCGACATCGACAAAGACCGCGTGAAGAAAATCAACCGCGGTGTTTCCTTTATTAGCGACGTTGAATCTTCTACTTTGAGAAAATTCGTGCATCAGAAATACATCAGGGCGACAACAGACCAGCGGCAGCTCAAGCGCTGTGACATAATTATGATCTGTGTTCCAACACCGATCAACGAAAACAAAGAGCCGGATTTGGCATCGGTCATAAAAAGCACCGAATGGATAAAGGATATACTACGCCGTGATCAGTTGATAATACTCAAGAGTACGACGTATCCTGAGACCACCGAAAAAGTCCTCCTGCCCATTCTGGCTCGTTCCGGATTTAGCGTTGGCCATGATTTTTACCTTGCCTTTTGTCCGGAGAGAATTGACCCCGGCAATAAAAGGTATGGCATCGTGAATACGCCGGTAATCATCGGCGGCGTGACCGGTAAGTGCACGAGAATCGCCACTTTCTTCTACAAGCAGTTCGTTGACAACGTGTATCCGGTTTCATCACCACGGTCGGCCGAGATGACGAAGATCCTGGAAAACACCTTTCGCAATGTCAACATCGCATTGGTCAATGAGTTCGCGCAACTCTGCGAACGCATGGGTGGCATCAACATATGGGAAGTCATCGGTGCCGCTCAAACAAAACCATTCGGGTTTATGCCATTCTATCCAGGCCCGGGTGTAGGAGGCCACTGCATACCTATAGATCCCTACTATCTTTCCTGGAAAGCACGGGAATACGATTTTCACACGGTCTTCATCGAGTTATCCGCGCGCATAAACGAAGAAATGCCCTATTTCGTGGTCAACAAGACAATCGACGCGCTCAGTCGGTCCGGCGTATGTCCGAACAAAGCGAAAGTTCTGCTCCTGGGAATGGCATTTAAGAAAGATATCTCGGACCTCAGACATTCACCCGCGCTTAAGGTTTTTGAAATAATCGAGTCCAGAGTAGGGCTGGTGAGATATCATGATCCTCACATAAACGAGTTGATGCTCGGTAAGAGAAAAATCAGGTCGGTCAAGCTTAATCTCCGCGAGATCAAGAAATACGACGCCGTCCTGATCCTCACAGACCATTCGTGGTATAACTATGATTTCATTGTGAAAAACGCCCGTCTGATCGTCGACACGCGCAATGTAGTACCCGACGGGCCCCGAACCTACAAATTGGGTGTAGGAATCCACTAACCGCATTCTTCGTCAAGGCCCAGACAACCTGGCCGGCTGGTCTAATCCATATTTGTCCGGATAAAAGCATTCCGGCCGCGACCCGCAGGTCGCGACCGGGAGGGGAAATGAATCTAATAATTCGACAACGAATTCCAGTTACTCGTTTATTATAACAGACAGCCTCTGCGTGTCAAGAGGACCGGTCAACGAACAGATCCTGCTGGGACAGTTTTGTTTTCTTCATCTTCCGCATGCTGAACACCTCACCCTCCTCGAAATCCCGCAGCACTTCTTTCGCACGTTTGATCACAGAATCGGGCAACCCGGCCAGCCGGGCAACCTGTATTCCATAGGATTGGTCGCTGGGACCGGTGCTCAGCTTGCGTAGAAATATCACCTCATCACCCCACTCTTTCACCAGGAAGTTGAAATTCTTCACACCCTTAAGGAAATCCTCGATCCGAGTAAGTTCATGAAAGTGCGTGGCAAAAAGTGTCCTTGGTTTTTTACTGGTATGCAAGTATTCGACAACAGACCAGGCAAGCGCTAGCCCGTCGTAAGTGGATGTCCCCCGTCCGACTTCATCCAGAAGCACCAAACTCCGGTCCGATATATTATTCAATATGTTCGCCGTCTCCATCATTTCCGCGAGAAAAGTACTAACACCACGTGATATGTCATCGCTTGCTCCTATCCGGGTGAATATCTTGTCGACCAAACCGATCGATGCTTCTTTCGCCGGCACGAAACTTCCCAGCTGGGCCATAATCGTGATCAACGCAACCTGCCTTAGATAAGTCGACTTCCCGGCCATATTCGGACCCGTGATAATAATTATTTGATTACGTTCACGGTCCAGGTATGTATCGTTCGGTATGAAGGAACCTCGTTCCAGAATCTTCTCCACGACAGGATGACGCCCGTCTGTTATCACGGTTTTCCGGTCGTCAGTGACGACCGGGCGAGAATAATTGTTGATCGCCGCGTTGTGGGCAAAACATTGTAGTACATCGAGGAAGGCAATCGCCCTCGTAGTTTGGAGAATCTCATTGCTCTGCTTTGCCACATGCTCTCGGATCCCGGTATAGAGTTCATGCTCCATGGCTTTCGTCTTTTCCTCTGCGCCGAGTATTTTTTCTTCAAATGCCTTCAGCTCAACGGTGTAGTAACGCTCGACATTCGCTAGCGTCTGCTTTCTGATATACTCGCACGGCACCAGATGCAGGTTCGGCTTAGTCACCTCGACGAAGTATCCGAAAACCGAGTTATAAGATACCTTGAGAGATGATATGCCGGTGCGCTTGCGTTCGCCTTCCTCGAACTCCAGAAGCCATTCCTTACCACCCCGCGCGACCGCCCGCAGCTCATCGAGATCCTTAGAGTACCCTTCCTTTATTATTCCGCCCTCCTCGAGCGTCGCAGGCGGGCTCGGGACGAGCGCTTCATCCACGGTTCTGACAATATCGTGAAAATCGCCAATCGCATCGTATATCTCCGTGATCTTCTGGCTCTCACAACCTTCAATCAATTCCTTAACTTTGGGATAAACGGAGAGCGACTCTTTCAGAGCGACCATTTCCCTGGGCATTATTCTCTGACAAGCAAGCCGTGCCGTAATTCTCTCGACATCCTGTATTGTTTTCAGGACATTCCTCAATTCTTCCCGTAGGAACTCTCTCGTTCTCAACTCCTCAACGCTATCGAGCCTTTGTTCGATACCTTCCCGGTCGACGAGCGGCTCGTTCAACTCACGACGCAATCTTCTCTTGCCAAATGATGTCATGCAATTGTCCAGCACTCCCAAGAGCGTCCTCGAGTGTTCGCCGTGAATATTTTCCAGGATCTCCAAATTGCGCCTGGTCGTTGAATCAAGATAAAGCGATTGATGCGTCTCGAACAAAGATATGCGATCGATGTGAGTCAAAGGAACTTTCTGGCTCTCTGTCATGTAGTAAAGGAGAGCACCGGCCGCGGCAATGCCGAGTTGCTTTTCCTCAATGCCAAAACCATCCAGGGCAACAACGTGAAAATGATCGAGAAGTGTCTTACGAGCTATTTCGTAGACAAAGTGAAATCCATCCAGTTCCGTAAGGGTCTGCTCGATCCCGAGTTCCACACCTTCGGGGATGACCACTTCCTTTACTTCCCGCCTCAGCAATATCTCGGGCAACTGCTCGGACACCACTTCACCACATGAAAATTCGCCGCTCGTCAGATCGCAAAATGCTACACCGGTACGATTGTCATCCGGAAGACATGCCGCCAGCGTAACCGTTTTTGTAGCATCGAGCAATGAAGGTCTTAATATGGTACCGGGCGTAATGACTTCAATGACATCACGCGCGACAAGTTTCTTCCCTTTCGTCGCGGGTTCGAGTTGTTCGCAAATCGCCACCTTGAGGCCGTGCCTGACCAGCTTTGCGATGTAGCCGTCAGCCGCTTTTATCGGCACACCGGCAAGCGGCACCCGAACACCCTTGCTTATCGTCTTCGAGGTAAGGGTAATACCAAGGTAGGAACTTGCCAGTTTTGCGTCTTCATAATAGAATTCGTAGAAATCGCCAACGCGAAAGAGCAACAAAACATCTTTGTACTTGTTTTTGATCTTTTGGTATTGCTCGAGAAGTGGGGTAAGATGCATCAAGTCAGGTTTGCTGCGGTCCCGAACGGCTGGTTACACTCGACGCCGTAAGCCATTGCTCTGTCCAGCTATTTCACGGACCCCGTACTACATTACCCTTCAATCCCAGCGAATCAAGTTTCGAAAGGTGTTCCTTCGCCTTCTCCAGGCTCGCAAACTGACCAGACCATACACGATAGTATATATGACCTTTGACCAGCGCCTCGACGATTTTAACATCGATGCCTTTCTCGCGTAGCGAGGCGGCATAACTCTCTGCATTCTCCTTATTGCGGTAAGAACCCAGCTGCACCGTGTAGTATTCCTGAATTGATTCTTTCTTTTGCGTTATATTAGCCGCCCGCTCGCTCCACACCGATTTTGGAAAATTGCTCTGCAGCGACGCGAGCAACGACTCACCTCGTTCGGTATTACCGACACTTATATATGACACGCCCTGCCAGAACATTATCTCGTCCCGGTATTCAGTTTCTGGATAACGTTTCAGGAGTTCATCCAGGTTCGCAATGGCAGTTGCAAAGTTCTTGCGCGCAATATTTATCTTGGCGATCTCCAGATAGGCAATGTCCGCATAACGAGACTGCGCGTATTCGTTGATGACGCTGTAATAGTACTGCGCCGCAGAATCAGGATTGACCGACAGACGGCCAAGATAGTAATAAACTTCACCGATGCGAGGATGGTTTTCGTCCTTTTTCAACTCGTAGAATATTTCCTTGGCACGGCTAAATTGAAAAGAGTTGAACAAACGGATTGCCTCATCCATATCCTGGCCGGACAATAGAAAAGGTATTATAATACTGGCGAGAATGATTCTATGGCGTGACATTTTTCACAAAGGAAAGAAAAATCTCTTCTCATATTTCCGCAATTGTTGCACGTATATTCCGCGGCATAAACCAGCTCTTCCATCTCGCTTAAAGCAGAAAGTATCGCATCATCATCCGTTTTCAATTTCGACATACGGATCTTCGGCAAGATGCTGCGCGGAAATTGTTCAGCCAGCTTTATGTAAAGACCCTGTGCTGCATCCATATCATTTTTTTTCTCATAAAGATTAGCCAGCGCGAACCCTACAGAAAAATTCCCGGGATATTTGGCCACGGTCCTTTCGTATATTGGTATTATATCATTGAACGAACCCAGTTCAAAACTGGTTCTCTCGAAATGCGGAATAACCAAGAATGCATATTCGGGATGCTCATTGATGATTTTAAGATAGCTTTCGCGCGCCTTCCCGGCATCTCCCTTTCGCTCAAAGAAATTTCCCATGTAGAAAGTAGCGGTTATCGAGTCGGGCGCGATCCTCAAGGCCTTACGAAGGAGATTGGAGACCTCCTTCTCCTTTTCCTGATCTTCCTCACCTAATTTTTCCAGCTTATCGCGCGCCAACATCGCATAATAAAACGCACGCCGGTAATCGTTCTTCGGAGCGAATTTACCCTCTTCATAGACACCTATGCAATCACCGTAGCTGCCCATATCTTCATAAATCCGGAGAATCAAACCGTAGGCGTTGTTGTCCTTGTTGTCGATCTTCAATATTTCCTTCAAGAATGAGATCGCACGGTTCGGCCTCTTGGCAGCAAGAGCATCCTGGGCCAGCGCATAGTACAATTTCTTCTCTTCGTGTTTTTTCAGGGTCGGCCTCGCGGTGAGCGATTGATGGATCTGCATCGCGCGCACCGGATCACCCCGCTTTCGGTGTAGATCACCTAAGCGAACATAAGCATCAAAAAGATCAGAATCAACACTGACCGCATCTTTGAGCCGCTTCATGGCCAGTTCCTCATTATTATCGAGGAGTGCGATGAGTGCATCCAAATAAGGATGGTAGGCTGTCTTCTTCTCGCGTTGCCGGTGAAAATACAGGTACAATGTCATGGCGATCAAAGCGACAACGAGTATGATCAATACGGTCATTTTTCCTCCTCGAGAGGAAGATTGCGCAGAGCGTCGAGTTCTTTTTTCAAATTCTTGTTCTCCCGGCCCATCCTGTAGAGACCAGTACGCAGCACAATTTCATCAGCAAGTGCGAAAACAAGCACAAAAACCATACCTGCCAAGAATGCATAAAAACAAACCATGGCCAATGAGATATCGGATATCCTCTGGCCAAATATATCTAAATCAACTCTTGTCTGGGAATTGAGGACCATGAAGCCAATCATGAAGCCAATTACAATTATCACAAAGACTAATCCCAAAAATCTCATCAAACCTCCTTTTTAATAATATTCATATATATATATTTGTCAACACAGTAATTCTGTGCAGCGTCGGGGCTTAACTGTGGTTTGCCCAGCGCTGCAAACCCTAAGCACAAAGCACGAAATTCTAAACAATATCAAAGCACGAATATCAAATTTCCAATCAGTATCAATATGGGACTGGCTTCCCCTGAACCGCTGTTTGCCGTCCTACCAGTTTTCGTATAAGTACGCACTATTTTGGCCATTAATGCTTTGCACTCTGTGCTTGCCCCTGAAAGGATTCTCGCAAAATAGCATCAAATCGGACATTATAGTATTTACGGACTTATTGAGTATCAATAGGTTACTGTTCGAGTGAGCGTAGCGAATCGAGAACCGCACCGACAGGTCTACCTGACTCGGCGCTTGACCTTTGGACCAATGTGGTTATCATCTTATATGGATAAAGAACGCACGAAATTACAGAAAATGGTGATCGGAGTGTTATATGGTGGATGGTCTTCAGAACGCGAAATATCACTCGGTTCCGGCACCTGTGTGATCGAGGCTCTAAGGAAACAGGGATTCAAGGTAAAGGCTATAGACGTCCAGCGTGATTTCATAAAAAAACTCAAAGGCATTGATGTTGCTTTTATCGCTTTACACGGACACCCCGGAGAGGATGGTACGATCCAGGGCGTACTCGACTTTCTTGGCCTCCCCTATACCGGATCAGGAGTGATCGGATCAGCGGTCGGCATGGACAAGATAACCTCCAAGCGTCTGTTTGAAGCAGTCGATATTCCCACACCTGCCTACTATTATAATGAACAGATGAACATCGACGAAGCCATTGCCAAACTTGACTTTCCGATCGTGGTCAAACCCAGGGCCGAAGGTTCCAGTGTCGGCGTGACGATCGTAGAGACAACGACGGAAATGGAAAAGGCAATCAGGAAGGCGCGCAGGTATGGAAGTTACTTTCTCGAGAAATACATCCCCGGGATGATGGCGACTTGTGGCATACTCAGCGATGTACCCCTCCCGATCCTTGAAATCGCACCCCGGAAGAGAAAATTCTATGACTACAAAGCAAAGTACACAAAGGGCATGACCGAGTACGTCGTCCCGGCACGTATCCCGGAGAAAAGATACAAGGAGACCCAAAAATACGCCCTCGCTGCGCACCGGGCGATCGGTGCTCACGGCTTCTCCCGCGTGGATTTCGTTTTGGACAGGAATCATAATCCTTACGTTCTTGAGGTGAATACGATCCCCGGATTGTTGTCCGAATCGAACCTGCCGCTCGAGGCAAGGGCAATGGGCCTCGGTTACGATGAATTGATATATGAAATCCTGAAGACTTCTTTAACCAGGCTTTGATGTCATAATTTCACTTGCCGCAGTCGACTCTTGAAAAACTCAAAACGTAAAAGTAAACACCGTGATTTTACCGGTCTGAGGAAGCACACTCACGCCCAGCGGTCCCGGGTACTGAAAAAATTCGTCATTCCAACACTACGTCGAGAACTGGGCGATAATCTGGTTGCGATCGCGGCAGACGGTTCATTTGCCCGGAATGAAGATACCGGCTATTCGGACCTCGAGCTCATGATTTTTGTTAGAGAGAAAGGAAAGCTACCGCATGGATTCTCCA